>OGYM01000061.1_pt1 | contig 64013 bp, 58 predicted proteins | sample 1576491 | NCBI WGS metagenome assembly OGYM01 (sample SAMEA3541515, study PRJEB24748) | human gut metagenome | biome: human gut; feature: human-associated habitat; material: faeces | place: China | collected 2012 | reverse complement strand
GGGCATGCGGCTTTATGCCGGATACCCAATCACACCGTCAACCGAAATTGCAGAGCTCTCTGCGCTGAGGCTTCCACAAGAGGGAGGAAAGTTCATCCAGATGGAGGACGAAATTGCGTCCATTGCCTGCGCCATTGGAGCCTCCGTTGCGGGCGTCAAGGCCATGACCGCGACCAGCGGCCCAGGCTTTTCTCTCAAGCAGGAGAACATCGGCTACGCGTGTCTGGCGGAAATTCCGATGGTAATTGTCGATGTGCAGCGCTGCGGCCCATCGACCGGCATGCCAACGTCTCCGTCACAGGGCGATGTGATGATGGCCAGATGGGGCACGCACGGCGATCATCCGATCATTGTCATCAGCCCCTCTTCCGTGCGCGAAACATATACGCTCGCGGTGCGCTGCTTCAACTTATCCGAAAAATACCGCACGCCGGTCATTTTTCTGATGGACGAAATTATTGGCCATCTTCGGGAAGGCATGGAGCTTCCCGAGCCGGAGGAGCTGGAGGTCATCGACCGGCCGACGGTTCGCTACCCGGAGCCCAAGCGGCTGCCGTATCATATGAAGCCCGGCCAGCTCGTGCCGCAGATGGCGCCCTTTGGCTGCGGGCAGCGGTATAACATCACAGGACTTATTCACGATGAGACAGGCTTTCCGACCAACTCCACCGAGGAAGCGGCCAAGCTGATGGACCGGTTGATGCACAAAATTTCTGATAACTATGACGATATCGTTCAGTGTGAGAGGGTTTCTCTTGACGACGCGGAAACCGTCATCATCTGCTACGGCGGCACGATGCGCGCCGCAAAAAGCGCCATGGAGCAGGCACGCGCGAATGGCAAAAAGGTCGGCATTTTCCGCCCCATTACCATCTGGCCGTTCCCGGAGCGCGAGCTGCGGGAGATCTGTAAAACGGCAAAGCGGATGCTTGTCGCCGAACACAACGGCGGCCAGATTCTGCTGGAGGTCGAGCGCATCGTCAAGGGTGCGTGCGCGGTTGATTTCATCGGGCGGCTCAACGGCACGGTCATTACGCCGCAGGAAATCCTGAAAAAGCTTGAGGAGGCAGAGTAAATGGTCAATACCGGCGATATGAGCGTCAACCCCGGCAACACCTCGACGCTCGTTTATAAATACATGCGCCCGGAGCATCTGCCGCACATCTGGTGTCCCGGCTGCGGCAACGGCATCATCATGCGCGATGTGGCGCAGGCGATTGAAAATCTGGGCCTTAGCCGGAACAAGACCGTGATCGTCTCCGGTATCGGGTGCTCCTCGCGTGCGGCGGGCTATCTGGACTTTAATACAATCCACACCACGCACGGAAGAGCCATCGCCTTTGCAACGGGTATCAAGCTGGCAAACCCAGAGCTCGAGGTCATCGTGCTTGCGGGCGACGGCGATATTTCCGCCATCGGCGGCAACCACCTCATTCACGCGGCAAGGCGAAATATCGGCCTGACCGTCGTCGTGTTCAACAACGAAATCTACGGCATGACAGTCGGTGCAGTTGCAAACTGCAGCACAGTATATGATGCTGAGGGCAAGAAGGCAGAGGAGTTTGCACTCTCTCTTACTGCAAAGGGCTGCAACAAGGCAGCTGAGTTTGTATCATTCTGTGATGCTTTCTCAATCCCTGTACTTACACTTACAAATGTAAACGGATTCAAGAATTGCATGTGCTCTGAGAAGAAGCTTGCAAAGGCTCTTGCCAGAATGACATACGCATTCTCAAGTGCAACATGTCCAAAGGTTAACCTGATTACAGGCGAGGCTTACGGAAGCGCATATGTTGCAATGAACTCTAAGTCAATCGGAGCTGATATGGTTTATGCATACCCTGATGCAAAGATTGGTATGATGGATTCAAAGATTGCAGCTGAGATTATGTATCCGGGCGCTGATGCAAAGGAAATCGATGAGAAGGCAGCTGATTACGAGAAGCTTCAGTCTTCTGTTTCATCAGCAGCAGCCAGAGGATATGTAGACCTCATCATTGATCCGGCTGACACAAGAAAATATCTTGTAGGTGCTTTTGAGATGCTTTACACCAAATATGTAGATGCACCAGAGAAGAAACACGGAACTAAATAATAGAAAGGCGCATTTTGTTATGAAGAAAAAAATAACATATATCCTTAGCCTTCTTATGATTGTATGTATGCTTGGAGCATGTGGCTCTGACAATGCCGAAAAGACATACGGCGGATACACAACAGACGAGCTTCATACTGAGGCAACAGACAGCCTTGGCAATATCCAGAACTACATTGCGCTCATAGATAGTTGTGGCGGTTATGACAACTATGAGAAGAGTGTCAAGGAAGTTGAGGAGAAGACAGGCATGACAGAGGGTGAGGTTGTTTACAACACACTCGGACAGTCGGGAAGAAGCGTTTCAATGAAAAATATCGACGCTGAGCTTGATGCCGTTTCATCATGGCTTGATCTGGTTGACAAATACGGAGACGTAAAGGATGCAACTAATGGCAAGGATTTTACAGTAACCAAGTCAGGTGGTACACTCACTACCGATATGACACTTACATTTGGCAAGCAGGATGTAACATACGAATTAGTATATGATTCGGTTACCATGGAGGTAACAGGAATCTCACTTACTCCTGTTCAGACAATGGGACAGAAGCTTGCTAAGGCAGGACAGAACACAGTAATTTCAATGAGTATTGTATTCTGTGTACTTATTCTTATCTCTCTTATCATTTACTGCTTCAAGTTTATTGCTCTTATCGGCAATAAGCCAAAGAAGGCAGAAGCAAAGAGCGAGCCTGAAAAGAAAGAGACTGCTGTTGCAGCAGCACCTGCTACAGACCTTACAGATGATACAGAGCTTGTAGCTGTTATCTCAGCAGCTATAGCAGCAAGCGAGGGTACTACAACAGAGGGCTTTGTAGTCCGTTCAATCAATAGAAGATAATTTAGGAGGACATTTGAGATGAAAAACTATACAATTACCGTTAACGGAAATGTTTACGATGTTACAGTAGAAGAGACAGGAAGCACACCTAGCACAGCAAGCACACCTAGAAGAGCTGCAGCACCTGCTGCCGCTGAACCAAAGGCTGCTGCACCTGCAGGAGCAGGAAGTATCAAGGTTGAGGCCGGAGCTGCCGGAAAGGTATTTAAGCTCGAGGCTAAGGTTGGTGATGCAGTAAAGAAGGGTGATACACTTCTTATTCTTGAGATCATGAAGATGGAGACACCTGTTGTTGCACCACAGGATGGAACAGTAGCAAGCATTGATGTTGCTGTTGGTGATTCAGTAGAGTCAGGTGCATTACTTGCAACATTAAACTAATTCCAGGAGGTAAACTAATTTGAGTTACGTAGGTGAAACACTTTCAAACCTCCTACATCAGACTGCCTTTTTTAATCTGTCAGTCGGAAACTATGTTATGATTGCCGTAGCATGTGTATTCCTGTTTTTGGCTATTAAAAAAGGATTTGAGCCTTTACTTTTAGTACCTATTGCTTTTGGTATGCTCCTTGTTAATATCTATCCTGATATTATTGTAAGTCCTGAGCACTCAAGCAATGGAGTAGGTGGTTTACTTTATTATTTCTATACACTTGATGAGTGGTCAATTCTTCCTTCACTGATTTTCCTCGGTGTCGGAGCTATGACAGACTTTGGTCCGCTTATCGCAAACCCTATCAGCTTCTTACTCGGAGCTGCAGCACAGTTTGGTATTTTCGGAGCTTATTTCCTTGCAATCCTTCTCGGATTCAATGACAAGGCAGCAGCAGCCGTATCTATCATCGGTGGAGCTGATGGACCTACATCTATTTTCCTTGCCGGAAAATTAGGTCAGACAGGTCTGATGGGACCTATCGCCGTGGCAGCGTACTCGTACATGGCATTAGTACCTATCATCCAGCCGCCAATTATGAAATTATTTACTACAAAGAAAGAGCGTGCAATCAAGATGCAGAACCTTCGTCCTGTAAGCAAGCTTGAGAGAATTCTCTTCCCTGTAGTAGTTACTATCGTTGTTTGTACACTGCTTCCAACTACAGCACCACTCGTTGGTATGCTCATGCTTGGAAACCTTTTCCGTGAGTCTGGTGTAGTACGTCAGCTTCAGGAGACAGCAAGCAACGCCCTTATGTACATTGTAGTTATCTTACTCGGTACATCAGTAGGTGCTTCTACAAGCGCAGAGTCATTCCTTAATATGAGCACAATCAAGATCGTTATCCTTGGTCTTATTGCATTCATGGTGGGAACTGCTGCAGGAGTACTTTTTGGAAAGCTTTTATGCTTCCTTACAAAAGGCAAGATCAATCCACTTATCGGTTCAGCCGGTGTATCCGCTGTTCCTATGGCTGCCCGTGTATCTCAGAAGGTCGGTGCAGAAGAGGATCCAACAAACTTCCTTCTTATGCATGCTATGGGACCTAACGTAGCCGGTGTTATTGGAACTGCCGTAGCGGCCGGATGCTTCATGGCTATATTCGGTATTTAGATTTAATTAAGGAGGATTAATCATGTCAGAAGTGGTAAAGAAACCATTAAAAATAACAGAAACTGTTCTTCGTGATGCACATCAGTCACTGATTGCAACCAGAATGACAACAGAGCAGATGCTTCCAATCGTTGACAAAATGGACAAGGTTGGATACAACGCAGTAGAGTGCTGGGGTGGCGCAACATTTGATGCCTGCCTTAGATTCTTAAAGGAAGATCCATGGGATCGTCTCAGAAAATTAAGAGACGGCTTCAAAAATACAAAGCTCCAGATGCTTTTCCGTGGACAGAATATCTTAGGATATCGTCCATATGCAGATGATGTTGTTGAGTATTTCGTACAGAAGTCAATCGCAAACGGAATCGATATCATCCGTATTTTCGACTGCTTAAATGATATCAGAAACTTACAGACAGCAGTTACAGCATGTAACAAGGAAAAGGGACATGCCCAGGTAGCTCTTTCATACACACTTGGAGATGCTTACACACTTGACTACTGGATGGATATGGCAAAGAGAGTTGAGGACTTCGGATAGCCGACGCTGGTGAAGCCGCTGAGGCCGATGGACATGCCGCTCTTGACGAGCTGCGCGGCCTCTTCGGCGGACATTATCTTGCTTTTAAGGGAAGCTGCTACTCTTTCCATTGATCAAACTCCGTTCAGCCGTTGAGACCCTTTTCGTAACCGAACATAAAGGCCTTCAGGTTGAGATCGACGACCTTGGGGTTCATAACCTCTTTGATGGCTTCGAGCGCGTTTTCCTTGGTGAGCTCGGGGTTCTTGGCCACGAAGAAGCCCATCATGACGATGTTGGTGCAGACGACGCGGAAATTCTCCTCGGCGTACTGGGTGGCGGGGAACATGTATATCTCCTTCGCACCGCAGTCCTTGACATCATCCTCGGGAACGAAGGTGCTGTCAACGAAAACGCGGGTGTTGGGGTTGATATCGCCCTTGAACTTATCAAAGCTGGGCTTGTTGAAGGCCACGAAGCAGTCGAGCACGTCGGCCTTGACGTAGTCAATTCTCTCATCGGAGACTACAAGCTCCGCCTTGCACGCGCCGCCGCGAGCCGCGGGGCCGTAGCTTTGGGTCTGGGCGACCTCATAATTATTCTGTACGCCGTAGGCGTTTGCAAGCAGCACGGCGAGGGAGATAACGCCCTGTCCGCCGGAGCCGCCGAATCTGAAATCTTTACGCATAGCTGATCTCCTCCTTATTCCTTGGTGACGCTGATGCAGACATCCGGACAGGTGCGCTCGCACATCCGGCAGCCGATGCAGGCTTCGGGGTTTTTGGCGTAGGGCATGAGGTAGCCGCCGCGGCTGCGCTCATGGCCGATCTCAAGCACGCCCTTCTTGCAGGCTCTGACGCAGAGGGCGCAGCCCTTGCACCATGCGGAATCTATTGTGATCTTCATTTCTTCGCTTCCTCCTTCTTTTCTGCCTGAACGTCGCACAGCTCTTCCTTGGTGTCATCGACGTAGAGAATGCCGAGACCGATCTTGCCGTCGGGAGCCTCGGTCTGGCCGGGCTTGAGAACGGCGACCTGCTGCTCGTACCAGTCGTACATTTCGGTCGGGGTTTTGAAGCTGAATATGTTTCTGCCTGCGGTGGTCGGGCAGGGGGAGAGAACCTCGATGAAGGAGAAGCCCTTGTGCTTGATGCCCTCTTCTATGGCCTTCTCGAGCTGGATGGGATGAGTGACGCTGGCTCTGGCGTAGTAGGTAGCGCCTGCGCCGGTGACGAGCTTGTACATGTCGAAGGGGTGCTCCTCGTTGCCGAGAGGAGAGGTCTTGGTGATGGCGCCGTAGGGAGTGGTAGGGGCGCGCTGGCCGCCGGTCATGCCGTAGATGTAGTTGCTCATCATGATAACGGTGATGTCAACGTTGCGCTTCGCGGCGTGGATGAGGTGGTTGCCGCCGATACCGGCGCAGTCGCCGTCGCCGGAGAAGACAACAACCTTCTTGTCGGGGTTGACGGCCTTCAGACCCTCGGCCTGAGCAAGAGCGCGGCCGTGCAGGGTGTGCAGGCAGTCCATGTCGATATATACGGGAGCCCAGGAGGAGCAGCCGATGCCGCTGACAAGACCCATTTCGTTCTCGCCGATGTTCAGCTTGTCAAGGACGCGCAGGAAGGCGTTGACGACTATGCCGTGGCCGCAGCCGGGGCAGAATATGAAAGGAAGGGTCTCCTTACGGATGTATTTCTCTGCGATACTGTTCATATTACTTCACCTCAACGATCTTTTCGTAAATTGCTTTCGGAGCGGGGAACGCGCCGCCGATGGAGTTGAAGCCCTCGACCTTGTCGTAACCCGCTATGCGCTGCACCTCGCGCTTGTATTCGCCGACGTTCATTTCGGGAACGATGACGCGCTTTGCCTTTTCGCATGCGGCGCGGATCTGCTTTTCGGGGACAGGCCATACGGTATTAAGCTTCAGCATGCCGACCTTGCGGCCTTCGCCGCGTGCACGGCGAACCGCGGAGAGCGCGCTGCGGCTGACGGAGCCGTAGGCAACGAGAACGGTCTCGGCGTCCTCAAGGAAGAATTCCTCGACGGAGGTGATATCGTCGATGTTGCGGAGTATCTTGTCGCAGTAGTGGTGGATGGCTGCGGAACATACCGCGGGATCGGTACCGGCACGGATGCCGCGCTCGTCGTGGAGCTGGCCATCAACGAGAACATGCTGTCCCTCAAAGAAGCGGACTCTTGCGGGGATGCCGTTTTCGTCGGGTCTGTAGATGGCGTCGCACTTGCCTTCGTACTTGTCGTCGAATATCTCAACGGTCTCGGGGATGACTAGCTTCTCGCGGGTGTGGCCGACGGTCTCATCGGACAGCACGAACACGGGTACTCTGTACTTCTCTGCGAGGTTGAAGGCGCGGACGGTGAAGTCAAAGGCTTCCTGAACGGAGGACGGGGTGAGGGCGATTATCTCGTAGTCGCCGTGTCCGCCGTAGCGGGTCTGCATGATCGCGTCCTGCGAGGTGCAGGTGGGCTGGCCGGTCGCAGGGCCGCCGCGCATGACGTTGACAACGACGAGCGGGGTCTCGGTCTCGGCAGCGTAGCCGATGCCTTCGATCATCAGGGAGTAGCCCGGGCCGGAGGTGGCGGTCATTGCGCGCGCACCGCCCCAGCTTGCGCCGATGACGGCGTTGATTGATGCGAGCTCGTCTTCCATCTGCATGAATACGCCGCCGGCTTCAAACATCTTACTGGAGAGGTATTCGGGGATCTCAGTGGCCGGGGTTATAGGATAACCGGCCATGAACCGACAGTCGGCCGCCAGAGCGCCGGCTGCACATGCTTCGTTGCCCTGCATAAGCTTAGGGCCGCTGTTTTCAAGCTTTTTAACTCTCATGGTCAAAACCTCAATTCTATAAAATATAAAGCCGGCAGGGGCGCAACAGGAGATGAAATGGTCACGCCCACTCGCCGGCTGCATACGCTTTCTGCCTTACGGGGATGCCGTTAAGACCGGTATATGCACAGCTGATGCTGTATTTATAATTGGATCACAGAGCCGTGAATGCCGGCCAGTACCGCACGAAGAGCCAGCCCATCACGCTGACAAGCAGGATCATGCATCCGGTGACAACAACGCCTTTGCGGAACATGAACCGTGTGTCGAGTCCGTAGCCCACGGGGATGGAACGGATGGAGGTGGGCAGGGTGAAGGACAGGTTGTAGGATACGGTGGCTATCCAGAGGTAGGGGATCACGGGCAGGCCGAGTCCCTGTGCAATGCTGATGACTATCGGAATCGTAACCGCGGCGCAGGCCGTGTTGTTGACGACGTCCGACAGGATAACGTTAAGGGTGACTATCGCTATGATAAGGGTGAATTCGCTGTGGAAATTGATTCCGGAGATGATCTCTGCGAGGGTATCCGCCGCTCCGCTGCCGTTGACGAGCGCGCCGAGCGCCGTGCCGCCGGAGAAGAGGAAGAACAGACCCCACATCAGATTTTTCTCGGCCTTCTCCCAGGTGACGACCGCTTCGCCATGCTCATCCTTGAGGAAGAACATCAGCAGACCGCCGATGAGAAAAATGTAGCCGGGCTTGAGAGCGGGTAGCAGCTGCTGATAAAGCCCACGCGTAAATGCAAGTATCGCCGCAGCGAAGAAGATCACCATCGACGCTTTGCCCGCGCGGTCGAGCTTCGGGAAGCTGCGGCACAGCTCACGGAAATGCTCTCTCGAGCAGTCAAAGTGCTTTTTGCCGCAGTCTCCGCCGACAAGGAACAGCGCAGTGACCGCGGTCGCAAGCAAGGTGAACGGGAGCATACGCACCACCCAGTCTGAATAGAGGAACTCGGTGCCGGTGAAGCCCTCAATGTAGGACACCGTTACGAGATTCATCGCTCCGCCGAGCGGGGTCAGCATACCGCCGTTATTCGCGCCGTAGACGATGGCAAGCAGGATAAGTGAGGCGCTCTTGCTGTTTTTGACGTCGCCCTCTCCTACCGCCTTGAGCATGGACATTGCTATGGAGCACATCACCGCCGCCACGACCGTATTTGGCAGGACGGACGAGAGCAGCGTTGCGATGATGAACCAGACAAGGATCTGCTGCTTGACAGAGGTGCCGACAAGGGCGAGCGAGCGCGCCGCTATGCGCTGGTCAACGCCTGTGGCCTCCCATGCCATGCTTATGATATCAGACCCCGCCAGAAGGAAAACCAGCTCCGCCGAATAGCAGCTTATTACGCTCTGCATATCGGTGAGTGAGAAAATGGCATTTATCGCTACGGGCAGGAATGCGGTTATTGCTGCCGGTACCGGAAGGGTAACCCACCATACTCCCATCCAGAGCACCGTTCCCAGCGCCAGGCGGATCTTGAGATCCAGCCCGGCGTAAGGAATAAATGCGAGCAGGAAGAGAGCGGGACCCAGTAACAGACATATCTTCTTTTTTATATCGATCCCTCCCTGCGTTCAGTGCTTATCAAAGAATACCGATCACGGGGAACCAGACGTTCACGAGGAACACAAAGCCGATGATGACGAGCACCGCTATGACTATTGCGCCCTTGAGCTGCTGAGCCGTGGAGAATCTGTCGGTGGAAGCGTAGATGAGGTTCGGAGCGCTGTTGAAGGGCAGGAAGTTTGCACTCGGGGCGATGGCCATAACGGTCAGCAGACCCATGGTGTAAACGTCGAAGCCAAGAGCCGCGGCCATCGTCATGCTGACGGGAACCAGAACGGCTTCCATAGCGTTCATGCCGGCGAAGATGATGTGGCTGACAACAACGAACGCGAGCCAGATCGTGATGAACAGAGTGGGATCCATTGCGGAGAAAGCAGGGTTGGTGGTAAACATGGCATCAACGAGCCACTGGAAGCCGCCGGTCTTATTGACGCAGGAGGCCAGGGACATCGCGAAGCCGAGCTGGATGAATGCAGGCCAGGCAAAGTTCGGGCCGACATCCTTGAAGGAGCAGACGCCGATGCCGGGGCAGAGCATCAGGAAGATGGTGACAAAAACGACGTAGTCGGGAGCGACATGGTGGATGCCGTTGGTGCAGAACGCAAGCAGAGTCAGGGCGAAGTAGATAGCGGCCTTCTTTTCCTTGACGGTCAGGGGGCCCATCTCTTCGAGCTTCTTCTTTGCAAACTCGATGTCGATGCTGCGCTTCTCGCCCTTGCGGGTGCCGAAGAGGAAGTTTGTGATGAGGGGGATGAGCAGGACGATGATTCCGGCGGGGATGCAGGTGGCCTTGAGCCAGCCCGTCCAGGAGATGGACTGTCCGGTCATTTCCTCAACGAGTGCCATACCGATGGCGTTTGCGCCGACTGCGGTGTAGAACAGCCAGGTGTTGGTGGTGTTGGTGTAGAGGTTGGAGAGCATGATGGCGGCGTCGCCCTTATGTTCTCCGCGCTTGTAGCCCATGCCCTCGCAGATGTTGTCGCAGATGGGGCTCATAACGGCGCCGCGTGCGGTGTTGGAGGGGATCATCAGGGACAGGACGGTGTTTGCAAGGCTGGTCGCGTAGTTTGCGCTCAGCTCGCTCTTGGTGAGCTTGACAAGTATCCAGTATGCGACGCGTTCGCCGAGACCGGAGAACTTGATGACGGAGCCGATGAAGCCGGCCCACAGACACAGCCACCAGCCAGAGGTCGCAAAGCCGGAGACGACGTTTGCCTTCTGGCCGAAGAATATTGCGAGGATGGCGGCGGCGAGTACGCCGACGAGGTATTCGGGGATGGGTCTGACGATCCACATGAGGATAGCCCACAGGAACACCAGAAGAACGCCCTTGCCGGCAGGGTCAAGGCCGTTCATCGGTGCAAATGCGAGCGCCGCACAAAGGATAGTCAGGATCGCTGCAGTGATCAGACGTTTCTTTTGCATCTCTTTTTCTCTCTCCTTAAAAATGTGCTTGTCCTGAATATTGAAGAAGTGCGCATCCGGTTTATTTGTACCCCTCGGGGAAAAACAAAACCAACTACGCCTCCGAAGCGCTGTGCATACGGAACAATAAATACAGCATGTCGGAAGTGCAGTTGGCATTCTATGTCGAGCCCCGCTTTTGGGATAAGCGGCAGACATCAAATCAACCGGATATTCACTTTGTTCAGGTTATATAAATTATATATCACCTTTTGTTTTTACTGTAAATATCGCTAAATCAACAAAAAATTGTTGTGAATTCTGGCCATATCTTTTTTTTAACAGCCGGTTCATACGCCGCCGATACTGCATTTTTTCCGCTTTCAGTCAGGTTCCGAGCAGGTTCTACCGTCGGAATATGTATGGGCATAACTGATGTAATTCTGCTGAATATCGGTGTATGCCTTGATTATTGCCTTTACGGCGTTGCCGCGATGGCGCATATTTATCTCTTCGATTATCTGTGCCGAATCTTTAACAACACGCTTTCCGACGAAATATTCCTTGACTATGCATCTCGCTAAATCAGAATTCAGCGAAACGGACACATCTTCAATCCGTTCCGATGCAAGATCGATCAGCAGCCCCAGCGTCAGGCAGCCGTTTACGACGGGCGTTGCGACCTGCGTGGACAATTTTGCGTTTGCGCAGAAATACGCGGTCTTATACTTGAACATTAGCTATACCTCCTGTTTCGATTTTTACTCATTGTATTTGTCTTTGGTTTTAAAAAAATATAAGTCGCACTTAACCAGATTGCAAACTGTCGAAACTTGTGGTAGTATACAGTATAATTACTGTGAGGAGGAAGTGCCGTGAATCTGCTCCCGATGAAATATTATATAGTTGTCGCCGATCAAAAAAGCATCACCCGCGCCGCCGAGGAACTGCACATAACGCAGCAGACGCTCAGCGCGCACATGGCCGCGCTCGAAAAAGAGCTGAAATGTCAGCTGTTTCAGCGCCGCCCGAAATTCGAGCTGACCTACGAGGGGCGTGTTTTTTACCGCTACTGTCAGAGCTATCAGCGGCTCAGCGCCTCGATGGAGGACGAGTTCCGCGACATCAATTCCGGTCAGGGCGGCCTGCTGCGTCTCGGCATTGCGTATACGCGAGGCCGCGTGCTGCTGCCGCGCATCATCCCCGCGTTCAACAAGCTGTATCCGAAGGTGCAGGTGCGCGTCAAGGAGCGCAGCAACGAAGAGATGGTGAACATGCTCATCGAAGATGAGCTGGATGTTGTCATCGGCCGCGTGATGAGCGACGTTCCGGAGCTGAGCTACAAGGAGCTCTACCATGCGCAGACGATGCTGTATCTGTGCGGGGGACTGATAAACCCGTTCAAGCTGGATGCCTTTGTGCATACGCGCGATCTGCGTCTGCTGGCCGACTGTCCTTTCCTGCTGGGTCAGCCGGCGGATATCATCGGGCGAATGAGCCAGACGCTGCTTGAAAAGGCGAACATCCAGCCGCCGATCATATTCCGCTGCGGCAATATCCAGACGCTGCTGGAGCTGTGCGCCGACGGCATGGGCGCGTGCTTCAGCCCCGACGTGCTGGCCACGACACTGCCGGAGGAGAAGCGCAGGCGCCTGACCGCTGTGCCGATGGGCGAGCCGTTCACGATAAGCATCGCGTGGAAGAATAAGCCGTACGTGTCAAAGCTCGTCACCACCTTCCGCGACGTCTGCGCCGCCGAGACCGTAAATCTCCGCCGCAAGCTGCATCTGGATTGAGACGCTGCACAATTCTACTTATTATAATAAAGCACCCCTGTATCCGCGCTCTTCAGCGGCTGCAGGGGTTTTTATATTCTGCTTCTTATTTCCGACCTGTGAGGAGGCGCACGACGGCCATCACCGCCGCGTAGAGCACTCCGCCGACCGCCCATATGATCCATGTCTCGTTCGGCAGCATCGGCGAACTGGGGCTGAACATCATCACGAGGAACACTGCCGTCACTATGAGCCAATACACGGCGCTGATCGTGCCGACGACCTTTCTGCGGCCCTTATTGTCACGGCTATAATCGCCCTCCTCCAGCAGCTTTTCCATCGCGCCGTGATAGGTTCCAGAATACACGAAGGCTATGCAGCCAAGCCCCACCATGAGCAGCAGCACGCAGACTGCGGCGGTATAGACGACGTCGTCCGCCGCGGGCAGCACGCTGAGCACCGCGAACAGCGGCAGCACGGAGAGGATGCACAGCACAGTGCCGACAACGGTCAGGCGGGAATTCTTCTCGCGGAATTCCCGCTCCCGCTCGCGCACCATGCCGCTCACGCCGTACTCGGTCTCGAACGGCTCGTTCCCGATGAACTCGAAGTCCTTCACCTTCGCGGCGCTGGTTATAAATAATGTGACCCCAATCGCCACAAGTATCATCAGCACGCACAGGCCGATGCCCGCCGCAGCCGTTTCCGTGATCGGGACGAACCCGCCGCTGCTCAACCCGGCCAGAAATATCAGACACACGGGCGAGATTACGCAGAGGAATGTCGCAAGCGCCAGCTTCGGCGCGGTCTCGCGGCTCAGCGCGAGATACCGTGATGCCTCCTCCATGCTCACGCGGCGCAGCGCCGGCGTGCTGTCCGCCGCCGCAGGTTCCTCCGCCGGAAGCTCTATCTCATCCTTGAGCAGGTAATCCGTGCTAACGCCGAAAATGCGGCTCATCTGCAATATCTTATCAATATCGGGTATGGACTGCGCACCCTCCCATTTTGAGACCGACTGCCGCGAAACGCCAAGCTGCTGCGCCAGCTCCTCCTGCGACCATCCCGCTTTCTTGCGCAGGTCGATTATCTTGTCTGCCAGAATCATATTGCTACCTCCGTCGGGGAAGCTCCCCTGTTTTTTACGAGCCGAGTATAATAAATTTCGCTGTTGCGGACAAGAAAGCGCACCGTCAAATCTGTCAACCGGCGGTTGCGCGGGCACTTTTTCAAACGTTTTTTTCTATTATAATATAGCCACAGCTCAATTACGAGCGTATTTCCGAAAAAATATTTTCTGATTTTACAATTTTGAAACAACTTTCTGCTTATCTACGAAACATCTTTCCTGTATCTTAATACTCGCAAGAAACTTTTTCATTTTGTCCTCTTTCACCTATACAAAAAAGCTCAGGGTTCTCCCCCTGAGCTTTTTGTATTTTAGAGGCAGTATGGTATAATTGAATGGGAAGAGAGATTCTTAAAAAGTTTTAAGATATTATTAGACTGTAAAGTATCGCCGCACCTCTTCCATTTTCCGTGAATTTGTCGTATACTATATCTACCCTTAACAGACAGGAGGTCTGACCATTTGAAGAAGCCTGTAAAAATAGCGCTTATTGTTCTCTGCGTTATATTCCTCTCGATATTCGTGTACAGCGGATATAAACTGATATCAACGCTGCATGAATACAAGGTTGCAGAGGATACATATAACAAGATAAGCAGCGATTACGTTTCGCCGAAAAGCGACAAGAATAAAGACAAGGACAACAGCGACGGCAATCAGATAACCGAAAGCTCGCCCGTTGACGTCGATTTTGACGCACTGCTCAACCAGTGTCAGGATGTTGTCGGCTGGCTGTATTCGGAGAACACCGTTATTAACTACCCCGTTGTGCAGGCGGAGGACAACTTCTATTATCTGCACCGGTTCATCGACGGGCAGTATAACGCCTCCGGCTCGCTCTTCCTCGACTGCACCTGCTACGGCGACTTTTCCGGCAAGAACACCGTTCTCTACGGGCACAACATGAACGACGGCTCGATGCTCGCCTCGATACGCAATTATAAGGATCAGGAATATTACAACGAGCACCCCGTCATGTACCTCAATACTCCGACCCAGAACTACAAGATCGAGATATTCAGCGCCTACACCACCGACGCCGAATCCGACACCTACAAGATGTTCTTCGAATCCGAGGCGGATTTCGCCCGCAATCTTGACGACTGGCGCGTGCAGTCTCTCGTCTCGACGAACGTTGACGTCTCGGTAGACGACCGCGTTATCACCCTTTCGACCTGCACCTACGAATTCTACAACGCGCGCTTTGTAATTCAGGGCAAGCTCACTCCCGTAAATTGACAAAGTTATACAGTGAAGTTACAAAATGTAAATTTCACATTTTAATTCTTAAAAAACATAAGAAGTCCGTTCCTTAAGAAATATTATGTAAATACCCCTTGCAATTCTAATATAATTTAGATATAATGCAATCGTAGTAAGTTACAGTATGGTTAAAAATAGTTACATCATTTTGTAACCTTTCAGTGTTCTTCAAAGCGATGTAGCAAAGTTGTAACAGTTTCAATTCAGCAAAAACTTTTTGAGGTGATTTTTTATGAAGAAGACAGTTAAAGTACTGTTCAGTCTGGTTCTGGTCTGCCTGTTCGCAGTTCAGTTTGCAGGCGCGATGCCCGCCAGCGCAAGCGCTGACCGTGTTGCCTCCAAGTGGGACAATGTACAGCTGGATACCAGCGTATATGTCTACGGCGACGACGGCGCTGTAAAGCAGGACGGCGATTTCGGCGTCAAGGCCGGCTTCTCCGGGGAGGATGCCTCCGGCAAGTCCACTCTCGGCGAGTTCCTTAACGGCGACTACACGATAACTCCTCCGGATGGCTACTACGTCTCCGCGCTGTATGTCCGCGCCGCTTCCAAGGAAGACGCTGAATCCGCCAACCTCGTCGGATACGCCACCGCGAGCAAGGATTCCGCGAAGCTCACCATCACCCGCGGCTCCCTCGCCACCAATGACAACGGACTGAACACCAGCCTGTTCGTCACCGATGACGAGAGCAGCAGCTATGTCGCCCAGATCTATCTCAAGGCGATCGACACCGAGACCAAACCCACCGTCAAGTATAACGACGGCTGGCTCAACGGCAAGGTCGGCGGCACCGTGGACGGCGCTGTCGATTTCGATGGCGATGTCTACACTCACACCGTTGTCAACGACTACGCTGTATACAATGGCGTTGAGACCTACGTCGGCATGACTCTCAAGTACGCAAACGGCGCCACCATGGCAGTCGAAGCGGGCGACACCATCACCCTCTACGCCGACGCCACCATTACCGCGAAGTACGTAGTCAAGGCCTCCGTCACCGCGGATGACAAGAGCATGACTTACGGTGAAGAAGTCCCCAAACTCACCTACACTCCCGATGTTCCTGACGGCTATACTCTCACCACTCCTACCCTGTCCCTTGGCGACTACAACGCTGAGACCGGTACAAGAGCAATTATCCTGAGCAACGCATGGGTCGCGGACGGCAATGGTACCGCTCTCGATGCAGCCCAGCTTGAGCTGACCGTCAACAACGGCACTCTGACCGTTGCAAAGCGCAACATCACCATCTCCGCGAAGCCCGTCACCAGCGAGTACACCGGCTCTGCCGTCAACGCGACCGATAGCGAGATCACTTCCGGTTCCCTCGTTGAGGGCGACACCGTCAAGTCCGTTGAGTACACCGGCGGCCCCGTGAACGTCGGCACCGGCACCAGCACTCCGAGCGCCGCAGTCATCGTTGACGCAAACGGCAACGATGTCACCGCAAACTACAACATCACCTACTCCGGCGCAGAAGTCACCGTCAGCAAGTACTCCGGCGAGGTTGTCATCACCGCGAAGGACGCCACCAAGCCCTACGACGGCTCCGCTCTCACCGCTTCCAATGACGTGACCGTCTCCGGTCTGCTCGGCTCCGACACCGTTGATGCGACTGTCTCCGGCGAGGCCACCGTGCCCGGCAAGGATGGCACCGCAAAGATCGGTGACTACGTCATCAAGAACGCCGCAGGCGAAAAGGTAAACGACAACTATGCAAACATCAAGCTCGTGGACGGCAAGCTGAGCGTCACCAAGCGCGACATCACCGTCACCACCGGCTCCGCCAGCAAGGCTTATGATAAGACCGCACTTACCACCAAGGCCGATGATTACAGCATCACCTCCGGTTCTCTGGTCTCCGGCCAGAAGCTTACCCTCGCCCTCTCCGGCACCCAGACCGAGCCGGGTTCCTCCAAGAACACCGTCAAGGAAGGCAGCCTGAAGATCTCCGATGAGCAGGGCAGAGATTACACCGCATACTACAATGTCACCATCAAGGAAGGCACTCTTGAAGTCACCGGCGTGAAGGTCATTGAAATCTCCATCAAGGCCACCTCCGCAAAGAAGGTCTACGACGGCACCGAGCTTACCGCGAACTCCTACGACGTTATCTCTGGCGAGCTTGAGAGCGGCGATACTCTCGTAGTAGAGTACTCCGGCAGCATCACCAACGCCGGCACCACGGCGAACAAGATCGTCAAGGTCACTGCGAAGGACGCAAACGGCAAGGACGTCACCGCAAAGTACAAGATCTCCACTCAGGACGGCACCCTTGAGATAACTAAGGCTCCCCTCACTGTCACCGCGAAGAGCGCCGAGAAGGTCTACGACGGCAAGGCTCTTACCGCCAACACCTGCGAGGTCAAGGGTTCCCTTGCGAAGGGGCACAAGATCTCCGCTACCGTTACCGGCAGCCAGACTCAGATAGGCTCCTCCAAGAACAAGGCCTCCAACGTCAAGATCGTTGACGCAAACGGCAACGACGTCACCAGCAACTACGAGATCACCTATGTTGAAGGCACTCTCACCGTCAAAGCCGCGAACGCGAAGCCCAAGACCGGAGACGATGCAAACATGGGTCTGTGGATCGGCCTGATGGCAGTTTCCGCAGTCATCATCGCAGGCGGCGTGGTGTTCTTCGTCAAGAAGAATAAGAAAAAGAACGAGCAGTAAGTTCGATTCTGAAACACAGTAATTAAACAAATATCCGGCCTGTCAAACAGGCCGGATATTTTTATGCCTTAACTGCTATCCTCTTCCGTATAAATTAATAGCCGCCCGCCTGCGGTCGATGCAGGCGGGCGGCTCTATAATATCCCTGATACAAATGTTTCCTGTGCGGCGGCATATACCTGCCATCGCGTAACCAGATATCGGCAAGCGCGGAGCGCTCGCTCATACCGCGCCCACGGCAGTCAGTCTATGCCTTCATCATTCCAGTGGTTCAGCACATGTCCATATTCAACAGACGTCTCCGGTATCATTTCATCCAGTTCTTCTGGATGTTCTCTCCTGATAGCCTAAAAAGGCGTATCACGGCTACGGAAAGTCCCATGATTCCTCCCCCCTTTTCTCATATGCGTGCGCCGCAGGGCGCAAAAACGGTCACAGCTGAGAGAGCAGCTGTGACCGTTATCTTTTTCGTTCTTCCGGCTATGCGCCGGTGATATGTGATTTTACGCCTTGCAGCTTACCGGAACATAGAGTATCGTACCGGCATATATCATGTCAAAGCTGTCCTTGCCGTTCACAAGCTTCATCATGTTCAAGACCTTACCATACTCAAGGCCGTAGCTCTCAGTAACTTTCTGCGCCGTCTCACCGGAAACAAGCTTATGTGCAACAACCTTATAATAGCTGCCGCTTTCCGGAGCCTTGGGGCTGGGGATCAGAAGCACCTTGCCGTTACTTATGCTGCGGTAATCCTTGATGGAGTTCAGCTTCATTATGAGGTCGGAATTCTTCTCGAAGTCCACGCCCATGCTCAGGCAGATGTTATATACAGTGTCACCGGGCTGGAAGGTATAGGGGATTATGTAGTATGCGATGCTCTCGCCCGTCTGCGAGCTGCTGCCGGTGGAGGTGCCGCCGGTGCTGCCGCTGCCCGAAGGCTTAGTGGACGCGGCGGATGCGCTCATAATAAGCTTTGCGTCATTTTCGCTTGCGGGCAGCTTTATAACCTGTCCCGTGCGCAGGATATCCATCTGGCGCTCACTGGTGAAAGCGTTGAGCTTCATTATGGCATACTTCACGGTGTAGAAGTTCATCCCATAGCTGCCGCAGACCTTGACCAGCGTGTCCCACTCGCCTACCGTGTGGCTTATCGTCTTATAATCTGTGGACGGAGCAGGTGTACTCGGAGTGGTCTCGCCGCCGGTGCTCGGAGTGGAGGGCTTATCGGGCGTAGAAGGCTTGTCGGGAGTTTCGGGAGTGCTCGGCGCGGAGCTGCTGCCGGGGAGCTTCACAGTCTGGCCGACACGCAGGGAATCGAGCTGGCTTGCGCTCTTGAAGCCGTTGAGCTTCATAAGCTGGCTCTTTATGGCGAAGAAGTTCAGCCCGTGCGCCTCGCAGATCGTAATGAAAGTGTCCCCCGCCTTGACAACGTAGCTGATGCCGCTGCCGGAATCGGTGCTGCCGCCGGACGTTGAACCGCCGGTGGACGTGCCGCCGGAGGCGGAGCCGCTCGAGGTGACGTTCTTCGCGTCAGCCTCGCTGGCCGGAAGCTTTATGATCTGGCCGGGTCTCAGCGAATCAAGCTGCTTCTCGCTGGTGAAGCCGTTGAGCTTCATAATGGCGGACTTGACATTATAGAAGTTCATCCCGTAGCTGCCGCAGACCTTGACCAGCGTGTCCCACTCGCCGACGGTGTGCTTGATGATGTTCGCCTCGCCGGAGCCGCTGTCCGCGGGCTTATCCTCCGCCGGCGCGGGAGTCTCCGCGGGCTTCGCCTCGGGAACGGTGCCGTCGGGATTAAGCTCACCGCTCATTATCTTCGCGGACACTTCGACGCTGGCCGGCAGCTTAATGGTCTGCCCCGGATAGATCATCCCGAGCTGGCTCTCGCTGTAGAAGCCGTTGATCTTCATTATGCACCAGCGGCACGAGTAATAGTCAAGGCCGGCGTCCTCGCAGATCGTCAGCATCGTGTCGCCGCTTTTTACCGTGTAGCTGACGATATTTCCTTCGGCAAAAGCCGCCGGCATCAGTCCGACGAGCAATGTTACCATAAGGAGCAAACATAAGAGTCTTTTCTTCATCTTTATCATCCCCTGCTGTCCATGTATTTCCGGAAAAGTATTACATTACATTTACAATTGTACAACAACTCTGCACAAAACGCAATAACATATTGTCTGAAATTTTCTTAATTTTTGGCATTAATGCCAAGCAGCGGCACAATTTTGCAAGTCTTTCGCCTTGACTATTGCCCCGAAAGCACATATAATTATGTTACCGGAACAAAGGCCGCCGTTATGCGGCTTTTTGTTATAACTATTTGGAGGTTTACCATGAAAGTCATTATTGCCAGAGATTATTCCGAGCAGTGCTCTGCCGCCGCAGATATTATAGAAGGCATCGTCCGCGCCAAGCCCGGCTGCTGCCTTGGTCTGGCCACAGGCTCCAGCCCCGTCGGGATGTACAAGGAGCTGGCACGCCGCTGTGCCGAGGAGGGGCTGGACTTCTCCCGCGTACACAGCGTGAATCTTGACGAGTACATCGGCCTTGCCCCTGAACACGACCAGAGCTACCGTTATTTCATGAACAGCAATCTCTTTGACCATATTAACATCGACAAGGCGAACACCTATGTCGCGGGCGGCATCGGTGATGTGGACGCGGGCATCGCTGAGTTTAACGCCGTCATCGAGCGCAGCGACGTTGACGTGCAGGTGCTCGGCGTCGGCCCCGACGGCCATCTCGGCTTCAACGAGCCGGGCTCCGTCCTCCACGCGGACGCGCACCGCGAGAAGCTCGACGAGAGCACGATTGACGCAAACGCCCGCTTCTTCGCGAGCCGCGACGATGTGCCCCGCTACGCCGTCACGATGGGCATGGGCGGGATAATGAAGGCCCGCAAGCTGCTGCTCATAATCAGTGGCAGCAAGGACGACGCGGCGAAGAAACTGCTCCTCTCCGACGAGATCACGACGGAGTGCCCCGTCACCTTCATGAAGCTGCACCGCGACGCCGTCGTTATCATCGAGCAGGCGCTGGCGGATCGCATAGGCTACAAAGGCTGAACTTTATAAGCATAAAAAAGGCTTTGACGTGTTTGTCAAAGCCTTTTTTGTTATTATTTTGTGTCAGTTATAAATATCGTTCGTGTCCATCAGCACGACATCGACCTCGAAGGTCTCACCGTCGCGCCAGATCTTGAAGTGGATGCTGTCGCCCACGCTCAGGCCGCTCTTTATCTCGGCGACGTCGTCCGTCGTCTTGACCTCGACCCCGTTGCACTCAAGCAGGATATCGCCGACCTTAATGCCCTTGGCCTCGGCGTCCGAGCCCTTGGTGACATCGGAGATATAGAGTCCGCTTGGGATATCGTAATGCGACGACGCGTTGTCGGGTATCGCGCCGACGGTTATTCCGATCGACGGGCGGCCTCTGACCTCGCCGTCCTTGACGAGCGCGTTCACGACGTCGCGCATAGTTGTGCTCGGGATCGCGAAGCCGATGCCCTCGATGCTTGAATAGGACGACATCATCTTCATATTCGTGATGCCGATCACCTGACCGTACATGTTGTACAGCGGGCCGCCGGAGTTGCCCTCGTTTATTGCGGCGTTGGTCTGCATCAGGGTCATACTGCGGCCGTTATAGCTTACGCCGCGGTTTATCGCGGAGATAACGCCGTTTGTCAGCGTCATGCGGAACTGCTCGCCCAGCGGGTTGCCTATCGCGGCGACAGCGTCGCCGACGGCAAGCTCTGAGCTGTCGCCGATTACGGCGGGGGTGAGCCCGATGCCCTTGACCTTCAGCAGCGCAATGTCGCTTATCGAGTCGGCGCCGACCAAGGTTGCGTTGAGGACGGTGTCGTCATACAGGGTGACAGTCGCGCTGTCCGCGCCGTTTATGACGTGCGTATTCGTCACGATCAGGCCGTCCGCCGTGAGCACGAAGCCGGTGCCCCAGTTATAGCCGCTCTGGCCGTCCGTGTATGCCGAGATGCCGACGACAGACTTATAGTTCTCTTCGTACAGCTCGCCCAGAGTCAGTTCACTGCCGGACGGCTTTTCCTCAAGCTTCAGTTCATAGTCTATCGGCAGCTTCGCGCGCGGGATGTTTATCTCCGCGACGTCGGTAGTCGTCTTGGTGTAATACTGGTCGAAAAAGTCCTGCCAGTTCTCCGGCATGTCGCCGCTCTCGCCGTCGGAGGGAATAACACTGGAGCCGAAGCCGCTCTGGCCGCCGCTGCGCTCCGCGAAGATAAGCGACGTGGCCACCAGCAGCACGAGCAGCAGGCATATCCCGCCGATTATCCGCACCTTTTTATTTTTCTTTTTCTCCTTCGGCGTCACCGCGTTCACGGTCGGCACGCTCTGCAGCGGGGAATACCAGTCGTCCTTGCTGTACCAATTGTTTGCCATAAAAATGACCTCTTTTTATACTTAAAACAGATTTGTTTTCTTTTCGCCGACTTCGTTTTTCGCAAGAGCCAGAGTGAACACGAACTCCGTCATGCCGTCGCGGCTCGTGACGGCGATGTCCTCATCATGGCTGTTGATGATGGATTTCACCAGATACAGCCCTAGTCCGACGCCGTCCTTATCCAGACTGCGCGAGCGATCCGACTTGTGGAAACGGTCGAAGATGAACGGGAGATCGTCCGGTGGAATCGTCTCGCCGTAGTCGCGCACGGAGACATAGGCCTTGCCGTTGTCCTTGTATATGCGCACGGTGATGCAGCTTCCGGGCGAGGCAAACTTCACGGCGTTATCCAACAGGTTATATATTACCTGGGTTATGGCGTCTTTATCCGCGTGCACCATGATATGATTATCCGGCAGCTGCGGATCAACGTCAAGATTTTTCTTCGTCGCGCGGCTCTCGAAGCTCAGCAGCGTCTGAAGCGTAAGCTCCGTCAGGTCAAAGTCGATCCTTTTCGTAGGGTCGGCGGCGCGGTTTCTGAGCTGCGACACATCGAGCATATCGCGCACCAGACGCGAGAGGCGCTTCGTCTCATCGCTTATCGCGCGGAGATATTTTTTCTCGTCCTCCGGCGGGATCGTACCGTCGAGCAGCCCCTCCGCAAAGCCGGATATCGTGGTCATCGGCGTCCTCAGCTCGTGCGAGATATTGGCTATGAACTCGCTGCGGCGCTCCTCGGCGTTTTCCAGCGAATCGGCCATTTTATTGAACGAATCTATCAGCGCGCCCATCTCATCCGTGGGATCCTCACGCTGGCGCACGCGCACCGAGAAGTCCCCGCGCGCGAACCGGCGCGACGCCGCCGCCATCTCGTCCAGCGGCTTTGCCATATGCTTGGAGTACATGAGGGAGACTATCATCGCCGCGGCGAAAACGCCGATGGTCACGATCGCGGTTATTCCGGTCAGGGACGACCAGGTTTTCAGTATGTTGTCAACAACGTTCGTGATGAACACATAGCCGATGATATCTTTCCCGTCGCCAGACGTTTTTATCGGCCGCGCCACAGCGTAGCGGTTCTTTTCGTACAGGCCGCCGAGCGTGCTCATCTGGTCGTACTCCCCCGTCGTCTCGAGGGTCTGCATGACGTCGGCAGGTATCTGGTGGCCGAGATGCTCGCACATCGGCGCGCGGTCGGAGCAGGAGACGATCTTGCCGGTCTCGTCGGTTATAAAGACCTGATTGCCGGTAGTGCGCGAGATAGAAGAGAGCGTCATGCTCAGGCTCCAGCTCGTGAGCGAATCCCCGTCGGCGATGGCGGATGCAGTCCTCGCGACCTCGGAGGCGTTATTGTCCATGCGCTCGCGGTAGTCGTTTATGATGTAGCCGCGGCCGATGCCGACGAAGCTCACCGCGACGAGCAGGAAGCACATGAACACCAGCGTCGCCGTGGCCACAAAGTTGCGCAGGTATACGTTTTTCATTACTCTGTCACTTCAAACTTGTAGCCTACGCCCCAGACGGTCTTGAGGCACCATTTGTCGCTGACGCCTTCAAGCTTTTCGCGCAGGCGCTTTATGTGTACGTCAACGGTGCGGGAGTCGCCGAAATAGTCAAAGCCCCACACTTCGTCAAGGAGCTGGTTGCGGGTGAAAACGCGGTTGGGGGACGCCGCGAGGTGGTACAGCAGCTCCATCTCTTTCGGCGGCGTATCGACCTTGACGCCGTTCACCACCAGCTCGTAGGAATCGAGATTTATTATCAGCTTGTCGAAGGTCAGCTTCTTCTCCGCAGGGCCGTCGTTGTCGCTGCGGCGCATGACGGCGTGGACGCGGGCGATAAGCTCCTTGACGTCAAAGGGTTTGGTCACGTAATCGTCGGCACCCATGTCAAGACCGGTTATCTTATCCGTGGTCTCTCCCTTAGCGGTGAGCATGATGATCGGCACGGCGGACTTTGCCCGTATATCACGGCAGACCTGCCAGCCGTCCTTGACCGGAAGCATGATGTCCAGCAGGACAACGTCTGGCGTGAACAGGTCAAACATTGATTCGGCCTTGCCGCCGTCAGGAGCGATCATCACCTCAAACCCATCCTTGCCGAGATAAAGCCGCAGCAGTTCTGCGATGTTGCTGTCGTCCTCTACGATAAGCGCGCGTTTAGCCATAATTCTGCCTCCTGAACTTGTATCTATGATTATGATTATACACTGATTATACAACACATTAAATATGAAAAGTTAAAAATGTGTAAAAGGTAGACGGGCAAATCGCGCCGATTGCCCATGGTATAAAACAGGCAGGAGATAAATATCTCCCGCCTGTAAAAATCGCTATGCAAAGGATCAGAAATCCAGCTTCTCCAGCTCGATCAGCGCGAGGATATAGACCTTCAGCGCCTCCATGAGGAAGTCTATGCTCGCGGCCTCGTCAACGCCGTGGATAGGCCCTGCGAATTCGGGCTGCGGGCGCTCCGGATGCTCCGGTCCGAAGGACACCGCATTCGGGAAGTCGCGCGCGTAAGTGCCGCCGCCGATTGTATAAGGCTTGGCGTTCTCGCCCGTCACGTCGTTGTAGGCGTTGATGCACACCTGCACCGACGGATTATCCAGAGCCATGTAGAACGGCTCCGCGTCGCGCTCTATCGTTATCTCCGCCGCGTCTCCCGCCGTGCGCTGGATGGCGCGGGCGATCTTCGACCCGCTCATATTGGTCGGGTAGCGGCTGTCTATTGTCTGGAACACATGGCCGTCCTCGATGCCTATAACGCCGCCCACGATGGTCAGCGGCTCGAACAGGCCGTCATCCGCCGCAACGTTCAGCGCGGCGCCCGTCCAGTCGTTATTCAGCAGGCTCACCAGCTCGTAGAAGCGCTTCTCCTCGGCGGCTGCAATGCCGTTATCCAGAATGTAGTCCACGAGCACTCCGATCGCGTTGACGGTTCCCTCCGGCAGAGATGCATGGCCGCCGACACCGGTGGCCGTGAGGTGCCAAAGCTCGCCCTCTTTCACAGCCTCAACGCGCCCGGCGGATTCAAGCGCTTCGGCCTTGACCCACGCCTCGGCCTTGTCGGGCACGGCGTTCGCCGCGAAGCCGCCCTTGATGTCTACAACGTTCACCATCGGCAGCTTGGAGATCATGCGGCCGTGGTAAATGCCCTTTTCGCCGTTGCACAGCGGGAAGTTCGCGTCCGGACTGAAGCAGAACAGCGGAGCGGGGTAATTTGCCAGATAATACTCGACGTCCTTCATGCCGGTCTCTTCGTTTGCGCCGAGCAGCGCGCGGACAGGATAGCGCAGGGCTATTCCCTTGTCCTTGAGATACTTCAGCGCGTAGAGGCAGAGGACGCTCGGCCCCTTGTCGTCCATGACGCCGCGGCCGATTATGTACCCCTCGCGCTCGCGCATGGTGAACGGATCCTGAGTCCAGCCTTCGCCGACAGGCACCACATCGAGGTGAGTTATCGTAGCGAGGTAGCGATCGCTGTCTCCGCCGAGGCAGGCATAGCCGATTTTGCCCTCGCAGTCTACCGCGTCGAGCCCCAGCTCGCGGGCGATCTCAAGTCCCTTGTCAAGTGCCTCGCGCGGGCCGCGGCCGAAGGGGGCGTTGGGCTCCGCCTCGCCCTCGACACTGTTTATCGCCACAAGGCGTGCTATATCGCGCAGTATCGCACCGCGGTTTGATTCCACATATTTGTCTATATCATGCCGAAGCTCGTTATCCATAGGTTCAATTCCTTTCACAAAAGCTTAATTCCCTCTGTTTTTATACGGGAACACTTCCGGCTTTCGCCGAGAATCGGTTTTACTATATCACCATTTTCTGTCCTTTTCAACACTCTTCTTTGCGTTTCGTCCCCGGCCGCTTTGCGGGCTTGAAATCCGGCTCCGTGCCGTTTATGAGCCGCACGATGTTATCGCGATGCCGCGCGATGACAATCAGCATTCCGGCCGCCGCCAGTATCAGCCGCGGAGTCGATACACCGAGCGCCGCCGCGCTTATGAATATCGTCAGCGCCCCGCATATGCTGCCGAACGAGACCTTTTTCGTAAGGAACGCCCCGATCAGAAATGCGGCAACAACGCACAGGAATACGCGCCAGTCTATCATCAGCGCGACCATTGCGCCCGACGATACGCCCTTGCCGCCCTTGAAGCCGTGCAGCGCCGGGAAGCAGTGCCCAAGCAGGCACGCGACGCCACCAAGTGCCATCCCCGTGTCGCCAAGCAGCCAGAAGCCGATCAGCATCGCCGCCGCGGCCTTGAGCATATCTCCCGCGAGCGTAAGAAGTCCTGCGCACATTCCGAATACGCGCGCCATATTTGTCGCCCCGGCGTTGCCGCTGCCGTGTCTGCGTACGTCGCGCCCCAGCAGATTCTTCGACAGCAGGATGGATATGCTCAGTGAGCCGAGAAGATATCCGGCGACTACAACTATTGCAATATATATTACGTTCATTCTTATCTCCGTATTCGCACTTGGCGTATAATATTTAAAAATTTTTAAGTGTTTATATTATACACAGCTTATTTGCAGTTTGCAATAGATTATAGCCGTTTATATTTTAATTTATTATAAACAAAGGCCGCGGCTTTTGCCGCGAAAAAGCATGACACATTCAAAAACTTGGTTTTTCCTCTTGATAATCCGGTTTTTCTGTGGTATTCTTGTAAGGCTATGAACGGGAAAATAGCGCTGTACGTTCCGGGCAGAGAATGGAGGTCATCGGCTGTAAGCCTCCTGCGGTGCAGGCGCTTGGTTCGCCCGGGAGCACCGGCCAATCCCCGGCGTGTGGAGCGCGTTACTGCTCCTTGAGTGCGGCGCAGTGCGCCGAACGTGGGTGGTACCGCGGAGGCTATGCTTTCGTCCCTATTCGGGACGGGGGCTTATTTTTTTGCTTTCCAAAGTTATTTCAAGTATTTTTCAAGGAGAATCGTGATGAAAGAGTTAATGCAGGGACTTAGAGACAGTTCCATCAAGGCCATTCTCGAAGCCGACGACATCGAGCTTCTGGAGAGCCTGCGCGTCAAGTATCTGGGCAAGAAGGGCGAGCTCACCGGCATCCTTCGCCAGATGGGCAAGCTTTCCGCCGAGGAGCGCCCCGTCATGGGTCAGCTGGCAAACCAACTGCGCGGCGACATTGAGGCCGCCATCGAGCAGCGCAAGGCCGAGCTTGGCTCCAAGCTCATGGAGCTGAAGCTTGAGAGCGAGACCGTTGACGTCACGCTGCCTGGCGAGACCAGTACGCTGGGGCACAAGCACCCGATGTACAACGTCCTCGACCAGATCAAGGACATCTTCATAGGCATGGGCTTTGAAATTCTCGACGGCCCCGAGGTCGAGAAGGCGGAATACAACTTCACCAAGCTCAACATCGACGAAGGCCATCCCTCCCGCGAATGGACGGACACCTTCTATTTCAAGGACGACAGCAGCATCCTGCTGCGCACCCAGACCTCTCCGATGCAGATACACGCGATGGAGACCCGCCCCCTGCCCATCCGCATCGTCGCCCCCGGCCGCGTCTACCGCAAGGACGAGGTCGATGCAACGCACTCCCCGATGTTCCACCAGATTGAGGGTATGGTCATCGACAAGGGCGTCACGATGTCCGACCTGAAAGCCACGCTGAACCTCGTCGTCGAAAAGATATACGGCAAGGGCACCGTCACCCGCTTCCGCCCGCATCACTTCCCCTTCACCGAGCCGAGCTGCGAGCTGGACATCCAGTGCCACAAGTGCGGCGGTAAGGGCTGCCCCACCTGCAAGGGCGAGGGCTGGATTGAAGTCCTCGGCGCCGGCATGGTGCACCCCAAGGTTCTCGCAGGCTGCGGCATTGATCCGGACGTGTACTCCGGCTGGGCCTTCGGCATGGGTCTTGAGCGTCTCGCAATGGGCGAATACAAGATCACCGACCTGCGCCTGATATTTGAGAACGACGTGCGCTTCCTCGAACAGTTCTGATATATTGAAGGGAGAACAACATGAATCTTTCAAGAAAATGGCTCAATGAATTCGTCGACCTGAGCTTTGATGAATATGACGACAAGCGCTTCGCCGAGGCCATGACCGTCTCCGGCTCCAAGGTTGAAGTGACCGAGAACCTGAGCGAGACGATAAAGAACGTCAAGGTCGGCCGCATTCTCTCCATCGAGAAGCACCCCAACTCCGACCACATGCTCGTCACGCAGATAGACATCGGCGAAGCGGAGCCTGTGCAGATATGCACCGGCGCATGGAACGTCCACTGCGGCGATCTCGTCCCCGCGGCGCTGCACAATTCCCTGCTGCCCGGCGGCGTGAAGATAACGAAGGGCAAGCTGCGCGGCGTGGAGTCCGCCGGTATGCTCTGCTCGCTCAAGGAGCTGGACTGCGACCTGCACGATTTCCCCTACGCGGAGATAAAGCCGGCCGCCATCCTCGGCGACTACCATACGATCGATCCCGCAAAGCCCTCCATCCCCGCCGACATCAAGGCCGGAGACAAGATTTTCGGCAGCGTCGTCGCGGCAAAGGCGCTCGACGTGCAGAACAAGGGCTACGGCCTGTGGCAGGTCGCGCTCGACCTCGGCGAAGCCGCGGCCGATCCCGTGACCGACTGCCAGAATGTCCACGCTGGCGACCTCGTGGCCTACGACACCAAGAAAAATGCAATACTCTCGCTGGATGATCTCCGTGCGAAGCAGGAGGAGTTCCCGCACTGCATTTCCGACGGTATCCTCATTCTCAACGAGGACTGCAAGCCCGGCGACGATATGGCCGTTATCATCGGCCGTGATGACCATGTAGTCGAATTTGAGATAACCCCGAACCGCCCCGACTGTCTGTGCGTCATCGGTCTCGCGCGCGAGGCCGCAGTGACCTTCGGCAAGGAGCTGAAGCTGCATGAGCCGGTTGTCGAGGCGAAGGCCGGCGGCGACATCAACGAAATGGCGAAGATCATCGTCGAGGATGCCGCGCTCTGCCCGCGCTACACCGCGCGCATGGTCAAGAACGTCAAGATTGCGCCGTCCCCGCGCTGGATGCGTGAGCGTATCCGCAACGCCGGCATGCGCCCGATAAACAACATCGTTGATATCACAAACTACGTCATGCTCGAGTACGGCCAGCCCATGCATGCGTTTGACTTTGCCTGCGTCGGCAACAATGAGATACACGTCCGCACCGCGCGCGATGGCGAGAGCATCCGCACGCTGGACGGCACCGAGCGCAAGCTGACCCCCTCCATGCTCTGCATCTGCGACACCGACAAGCCCGTCGCGGTCGCGGGCGTCATGGGCGGTGAGAACAGCGAGATCGTCGGCGACACGGCGATGGTTCTCTTCGAGAGCGCGAACTTCAACGGCACCTCCGTGCGCCGCACTGCTACCGCACTCGGCATGCGCACCGACGCATCCGCCCGCTTTGAGAAGGGGCTTGACCCGCAGGGCACGCTGCGCGCCGTGAACCGCGCCTGCGAGCTTATAGAGCTGCTCGGCTGCGGCGAGGTCGTCGATGGCGTCATCGACGTAGTGCCGAAGCCCATCGAGGAAAAGACCGTTCTGCTTGAGCCGGACAAGATAAACTCCCTGCTCGGCACCGATATTGACAAGGACAGCATGAAGAAAATTCTGCTCGACCTCGGCTTCACGCTTGACGGCGACGTCATCCACATTCCGTCTTGGCGCGGCGACGTTGAGCACTACTCCGACATTGCCGAGGAGGTCGCCCGTTTCTACGGCTACAATAACATCCCCACCCGCTTCACCGGCGCAATAAGCACCTGCGGCGGCTTCACCCCCGTGCAGCAGAGCGAGCGCCGCGTCGGCGAGCTGTGCCGCGCAATGGGTCTGGACGAGATAATCACCTACTCGTTCATCAGCCCCAGCTACTATGACAAGATCCGTATGCCGGCGGATTCCCCGCTGCGCGACAGTCTGCGCATCCTCAACCCCCTTGGCGAGGACACCTCGATAATGCGCACGACCATTCTTCCCTCCATGCTGGAGATTCTGACCCGCAACTACAACTACCGCAACAAGTCCGCCGCGCTCTACGAGATAGGCCGCATCTACCTCAAGCGCGCCGACGGTCTGGCCGACGAGCCGAAGATAGTCTCCATGGGCGCATACGGCCCTGAGATGAACTTCTTCCGCATCAAGGGCTGGGTCGAGGAGCTGTGCAGCGGCCTCGGTATTGACAAGCTGCACTTCGCCGCTGAGCGCGAGAACCAGTCCTACCACCCCGGCCGCTGCGCCAAGGTCTGGTGCGGCGAGACCTACATCGGCATACTCGGTCAGATCCACCCCGCCGTCGCCGCCAATTACGGCGTGGACGCGGAGATGTACTGCGCGGAGCTGAGCTTTGACGCGCTGCACTCCCTGCGCGGCGGTATCCCCGTGTATAAGCCGCTGCCGCGCTTCCCTGCGGTCACGCGCGACATCGCCGTCGTCTGCGGCGCTGAGATTCCTGTGGGCGACATGGTGGATCACATCATGGCCGAGGGCGGCCAGTACCTCAAGGGCTGCCGTATCTTCGACGTGTACACCGGCCACCACATCGCCGAGGGCAAGAAGTCCGTCGCCTTCTCGCTGACCATGCGCGCCGACGACCAGACTCTCACCGACGACCATGCCGAGGAAACCGTGAAGAAGGTTCTCGCCGCGCTTGAGCGGAAATTCGGTGCCAGCATTCGGTAAAATTATACCACCTTAAGAAAAATTAACCTTTTGTTTAGTTTTTTCGACTTTACTTGACAAACTAATATGCTATAATGTAGCCAATAAATAAGTGAAGAGGAGGGACATCATGGAGGATGTAACAAGAAAGTTCACAGCGCTGGACAGCAAAGCCGAGATGAGAGAGATCCTGTCATCCGTGTATAACTCCCTCATGGTAAAGGGCTACAATCCGATCAACCAGATAGTGGGGTATATTCTTTCGGAGGATCCGACCTATATCACCAACTACAACAACGCACGCACGCTGATATGCCGTCTCGACAGAGACGAGCTGCTGCAGGAGTTGCTGAAGAATTATCTGGATAAGTAAGCACAACCAAACCGATCCCCGGCCGGAATTCCGGCCGGGGATCAATTTTTATGCGCGTGCGGGACGGCACAGAGGCCGTCCCGCGTTCTATATAAAATCACCGCGCCCGACTCATAAATGAGTCAGGCGCGGTTCCAGCATTGCCTGTCATTCAAGGCTGCGGCAGGTGAAGAGTATTACCTGACGCTTCTCGGCAAGCTTTCTCAGCAGATTCATGGCCTGTGCGGTGCGCTCCGCGTCCATGTTCACAAGCGCGTCGTCTATGATTAGCGGGCAGGACTCCCCTTCCGGCAGCGCCAGCTCGCACACCGCGAGCCGAACCGCCAGATACATCAGGTCGAGCGTCCCAAGGCTCAGGTACTCCGCCTCGTGCGCTACCGCTCCGTCCTCCGCTTTCGCCGCCGCCGTGAAATCGCGGTTGAGCGTCACGCCGTTCCAGCGCCCGCCGGTCATCTCCGCCATGTATTCCGACGCAAGGCGGCTCAGCTCCGGCGAGAAGCGCAGCTGCATCTCGGTGTCCGCCGCCTTCAGCGTCTCTATCGCCATGTCGAGCGCGGCACACTCGTTTTTAAGCTCCTCGCGCTCGTCCTCCATGCTGCTCAGCTCACTCCTGATGACCATCGGGTCGCCCATGGCGGCAAGCCTGCCGCGCACGGATGCGAGCTGTGAGGCAAGGCGTTCGGTCTGGGCGCGCTTCTCGTTCAGTTCCCGGCCAAGCTGCGCGGCCTCGGAGCTGCCGCCGGAGAAATCCAGCTCGGATATCGTGATCTCCTCCAGCTTCGCCTGCCGCTCCTTGGCGGATTCATACGCGCTGCGGCTGCGGCGCTCGTCGGCCTCGGCCTCTTCCGCAGCTTCCCAAAGCTCGCGATGGCGCGCCGCTGCGGCTCTTATATCGTCCGGCGACGCGGCATGATAGCTTTTCAATAGCTGCCTTCGCGCTTCACCGGCCTGCACTGCGGCCTGCTTCGCCTTTGTCCAGCGGAAGATGAACACCATTGCCGCGGCCATCATGACTATCGCCATGACGATGAACGCCACGCTGCCGTGCGCCACATACAGCGCCGCGCCGACTGCCGCCAGCACGAAGAATATCAGCGCCAGCAGGGGCGAGGCTTTCTTTTCCGCAGCCGATTTCAACTGCGCCATCCGGTCTATATCCGCGTCTATACGCTCCTCCAGCTCGTCCGGCTCCGTGAGGCCGAAGCTGCTGTTATGCAGCTGCTCGCGTCTGGCCGAAAGCTCCGTGAGCGCGGCATCATGCTCGTCGCTGTGCTGCTTCAGCTCCGCGCGGCTGCGGTTGAGACGCTCAAGCGACTCCTTGCGCTGACGGCGGCGGCTCTCGTTGACCTCCGTCTCAAGCGATGAGCAGCGCTGACGCGCCTGCGCGAGCTGCTCCTCGAGGCGCTCCTCCTCATCCACCGTGTCCTGCAGTTGCTCAAGCTTTGCCCTGTCATCGTCCATGCGCAGTTCAAGCTCCGGCAGCGCGCCGCGGCGGTTATATTTTCTCTTGCGCTTCCACGCCTGAAGCCGCTCATCGGCCTCGGAATACGAGCTGTGCTCGTCTCCGGCCGCGACGATGGCGTTTATGCGCTTTTCAAGCTCCTTGCTTCCCGTGACGGCCACTGCGCCCTGCGCGACGAATGCGCTGCGGCAGAACACGTCCTTCGACACTCCGGTGAGCATCTCGCCGCAGTTGGCGCCCGTGAGCTTTTCCACTGCGACGTTGCTGCCGGTATAGGCAGCCGAAAAGTCGCGCATGGGCGCGCTCTTTGTCTTTGTACGGCGCATTATGGTGATGTCGCAGTTGTCCGCCGTCAGCTCCATGGAGCCTTCCATCGGCGCGCCAGACCACGGGGCATAGCGCATCTTGTCCGGCAGATAGCCGATCTTCGCGCGCTCCGAGCTGTCAACGCCGTAGAGCATGGATTTTATGAACGCACACCATGTCGATTTGCCGCTCTCGTTTGGGGCGCAGACCACGTTCAACCCGTCGTGAAACGCGATGCTCTCGTTTTCAAGCTTGCCGAAGGAAGCCGTCATTTTATTTATCTTCATGGCGAACGACCTCCTCCATGTTGTCAAGTGCAGCAAGCCCCCAGCGCGCGGCCTGCTCTATCAGCTCCCGCTCTTCGGACTGCGCGGAATTATATTTTTCGCGGAGCTTACGCAGGAATATGCCGCGCAGGCTGTCCTCCTCCGCACGCTCCCAAACGTCCTGCCGCAGGCGGGTCTCGTCCCGAAGCTGCAGTGAGAAGAAGCAGTCGTCCAGATTTCGCCGCAGACGGCTCAGGTCAGGCGGCGTGTCCACCTCGCCCGTCAGCACTATTCTGTACACGTCCCGCGCCGTATTCTCCGGCAGCACCGTATGCACGGCGAGCAACGGGTCGCAGCCCGTCACCTCAACGGGCAGTATCTCATATCTGCGCGAGGCGATGCACACCGGCGTGAGCCTGCAGCCGGAATCCGACAGCTCGACGATGCTCACGGTCTTTTCGCCCGTTTCGTCAAAGCCGCGCCCCTCCGGGCAGCCAGGCCATGAATACCATGTGCCGCCCGACCGGCGCAGCCCGCTCGCCTTATGTATGTGGCCGAGCGCGGCATAGTCAAGGCCGCTTGCGGACAGTGCCTGCTCATTGACGGGGTCAAAGCCGACCTCGCCGTGCGCACAGAGAATGTTCCACGTCCCCTCTGCGCGCTCCGTGCGGATATTCGTGATGTCGGGGCCGTCGGTGCTGCCGGTGAACGCCGCGCCGTAAACGCGCACGCCCAGCTCCGGAAGCTCCGCACACTCGACGTCTCTTTCGGTGAAGATACGCACGTTCTGGGGGATATCCAGCTTCGCGTACGGCGAGCGCGCGTCGTACGGGTCATGATTTCCCGGCGCGATGAACACCGGCACGCCCATATCCCGCAGGCAGCGCACAAACTCCGCTCCGGTCTCGAAATACGTTCCGCCGCCGTCGAAGATATCACCGGCGAGCAGGACGATGTCTGCCCGCTCGCTGCGCGCCAGCTCCGCCAACCGTGACAGCAGCTCCCGCTGCTCCGCGCGGCGAATCGCGGCCTTACCCGCGGGCAGCGCCTCGAACGCGGAGTCGAGGTGCAGGTCAGCGGTATGAAGTATCTTTATATTTTTCATATCAGTCTAACACTTTCCGCCCGCAGGCAGCGCCCGTTCTGCGGGTCAATTTCAAAAATGCAGCCCTCCAGCTTTACAGGCCCTTTCGCGGATTCATAGCGCCGCGGCGGGTCTCCCATGAACTTGCCTATGCTCTGCTCAGGATCGATGCCCAGCACCGAGTTGACAGCGCCGGTCATACCGAGGTCGGTTATATAGCCCGTCCCCTTGGGCAGCACGCAGGCATCCGAGGTCTGGACATGGGTGTGCGTTCCCCATACGGCGCTCGCCCTGCCGTCAAGCATGAAGCCCATCGCGCGCTTCTCGCTGGTGCCCTCGGCGTGGAAATCCACAAGGATTATTTTCTCCTTGATCTCCTCCATATAGCCGTCGGCGATGACGAAGGGATTGTCGGTATTACTGTCCAGCGTGAAGCGGCCTATCAGGTTCAGCACGCACACGTCGCCGAACGCCGTTTTGAACACGCCGATACCGCGGCCGGGGCACTGCGGCGCGAAGTTTGCTGGACGGAGTATGCGGCTCCGCTCGTCAAGATACGGTCTCAGCTCCGTGCGCGTCCAGGTGTGATTGCCTAGGGTGATGACGTCCGCGCCCGCGCGGAATATCGCGTCTGCCTGGCGCGGCGTCACGCCGACGACGTTCGCGTTCTCGCCGTTCACAACGACAAAATCTATGCCGTTTTCCTTACGGTAATTCCGCAGGTTCTTCTCAAGATAGTCAAGGCCGGGTTCGCCGCAGACATCGCCCACGGCAAGTATTTTTACGCTCATGGCGTTTGCCTCCGAAAATTTTGTTTTTCTCTTTTATTTCTTTTTTATATTGTACCACAATTTGCATGCGTGTAGCAATCTAAAATATGCGCATAATACCATTGGTTAACAAAAGCTGTTAACGGAATTTTGGGAGGTATGAGTATGAATAAAAAGAATTTTCTCATCGGTATGGGCATCGGTCTTGTCGTAGGCGACGCGGTCGGCATGATAACTCGCCCGAAAAAGTGCGCTTCCAAGAACACTCTCGGTAAGGCTCTGCGCACCATGAGCGACGTCGCAGATACGATCTCCGGCTACATGGGCTGGTAAAAAAGTAAGAAAAAAATATTTTTTCAAAAAACCTCTTGCATTTTCGCCGAAGCTGTGCTAATATAATCAAGCTGTCGAGAGACATGCGCCGTTAGCTCAGCTGGATAGAGCGTCTGGCTACGGACCAGAAGGTCAGGGGTTCGAATCCCTTACGGCGTGCCAACACCCCGAATAAATTCGGGGTGTTTTTTTATGCGATACACAAAACTGAGCCAAAGGATATAAAAATCTTTCGGCTCAGTTTTTAATTTTCTCGCGCCGCGGCGAACAGCGTCCACGGATATGTCTCCGGCGGCTGCACAGCAAAATCCATCTGCTCCCCCGTCACGGGGTGCGCAAAGCGCAGCCGATGCGACCACAGCGCGATCGGGCAGTTATCGTCGTTGACATCATACTTCCGCTCGCCGACCAGAGGCCAGCCGTGGGACGCGAACTGGCAGCGTATCTGGTGCGTCCGCCCCGTGATGAGCCGCACGCGGACAAGGCTCAGTCCGGCAGTGCTCTCCAGCGTATCGTATTCGAGCCGCGCCTCCTGCACACCCACGGCTGGCGTATCCGTAACGAAGCTCATGCGCCGCGCCTTATCGCGGTACATGAGGTCGCGCAGTTCTCCGGAAGCCGCCGTCACGCCGTGCACAACGGCGAGGTATTCCTTATGGAACTCCCCTTCCCGTATCTGGCGCGACAGCTCGGAGGCGCAGGCAGAGGAGCGCGCCAGCAGCATCAGGCCGGAAACTACTCTGTCCAACCTGTGCACCGTGCGTATCTCATCCGTATTCAGCTCCGCTCTCAGCAGCTCCGGCATTCCGCCCGGCTCGTCGGTGCTGAGCACTCCGGCGGGCTTTACGGCCAGAATCACCGCGCCGTCCTTATATATGACATTCATTTCGTCGTCTCCCCGCGCCGGTCAATTCACAAAATTTTCATCCTTAGTTTGCAGATTCTTCAGCACAATCGCGCGCCGGTCTGCTACTATATAACCACATCAACCGTATGCCAATGCGGTGCAGAGATCATATGCGGCGAGCGACGCCTCGGCAGAGCCAAGGATAAAGCCTGCGTTCTCCGCATGTTTGGCAATGATCTTGAAATTTTACATATAATCACTTGAGCGTAGTCCAAAACGGCGGACTGCGCTCAAGACAATTTTACGCCTGATTTTTCCCTTCTATCTCGTCACAGAGCCTCGATATCTCGCGGTCAAGCGCGGCATAGAAACGCCCGATGTGCAGCCCGTCCACCAGCGCATGGTGGCAAAGCACGGAAACCGGCAGGTACACGTTCCCGCAGCGCTCGAAGTATTTGCCCCATGTGATGCGCGGGTTCGAGTCTGCCGGCGATGGCACCGGCTGCACGACAGCTGTCTGCGACACCCACGGGATGCAGCTTATGAACAGCAGCGAATCGGCTTCGCCCTGCTCCTCGATGCTCGGCTCCTCGACCGCGCGGCGCTGCGCCTCGCGCGTATAGTCCAGAAACTCGTCGAAGGGCAGGTCGGTTTTCGGCACACAGTAGCAGTAGCTCTCATCCGGCAGGGCGACGGTATACGAGCCTTCGCAGTAGTCATACTCGACGACGGAGTCCCCGTGGATGCGCTGCCTGAACTCCGGCACGGAGTTTGCCGCGCGCACCGCGCAGTACAGCACCGGCAGGAAAAATGGCAGGCTGTGCATCTTCAGCGTAGGCACAAGGCGTGAAATGTCGACCTCAACGGTCACTCCGGCATACGGATATGCCAGCGACCTGAAATAATCAAAATGTGCGCGGCGCTTGTACGCCGCCATGTCAATCTCTTTGCAGCTCATATACTCTCCTCATTTTCCGACGCAGAAGCGCTGGAATATTCTATTCGTAACATCCTCGCGCACTGTGCGGCCGCTCAGCTCGCCGAGCGCCGACATTGCGCCCTCCGTCTCCGTCAGGACGATATCCGGCGTCATACCGGCGCGCATCGCGTCCAGCGCGCTGCGCATGTATTCTATCGCGCGCTTCACCGCGTCCGCCTGACGGACGTTCGTGAGTATCTCGCCCGCCGGAACCTCCGGCAACGGGAACTGCTCGGCGATGACGCGCTCCAGCTCGTCCATGCCGTCTCCGGTGACGGAGCTGAGCGAGACCACCGGCAGCGCCGTCGTGATCTCCGCGTCCGGCTCCGCGATATCGCGCTTTGAGAGAACGACAATGCCCTTCGGCGCAGCCTCGGCCTGCGCGATGACCTTGCGGTCCTCGTCCGTTATCTCGCCGCTGCCGTCCACGACGGCAATGACAAGCTCCGCCTTGCTCATCGCCGCGCGGCTGCGTTCAACGCCTAGGCGCTCTACCTCGTCGTCAGTGTCGCGGATGCCCGCGGTGTCAATAAGGCGCAGCGTCAGGCGGCCTATGCGCAGCTTCTCCTCGATTGTGTCGCGCGTGGTGCCTGGGATCGCGGTGACTATCGCGCGGTCATAACCCAGAAGGGCGTTCAGGAGCGAGCTTTTACCGGCGTTGGGTCGGCCGGCTATCGCAGCTGGGATACCGCCGGTCATAAGCTTGCCGCGCTCATGGCTCTCCAGCAGCCGCTCAAGCTCCGTGAGCGCGGACGTCAGGCTCCCTTCATAGCTTTCAAGCTGGAAGTCTTCGATATCCTCGTCGGGGTAATCCAGCACCGCGTGATAGTGCGAGCTGATGTCGGTCAGCGCGGAATATATCCCGTCCACCTTGCGGCTTATCGCGCCGGAGAGCTGCCCTGCGGCGTTCTTGGCGCACTCGACGGTCTCCGCATCGATGATATCGGCCACGGCCTCCGCCGCGCACAGCTCCATGCGCCCGTTCAAAAAGGCGCGCTTCGTGAACTCGCCCGGCGCCGCCTGCCGCGCACCGAGCGCGAACAGCTCATCCAGCGCCGCACGAAGGACTGTCGGCGAGCCATGACACTGAAGCTCCGCGGTGTTCTCTCCGGTATAGCTGTGCGGCGCGCGGCTTATCGTGCACAGGCACACGTCCAGCAGCTCGCCCCCGCGGTCGCGCAGTTCGCCAAAGATCAGCCTGCGATCCGCGCTTTCGGACATTTTTTTGCCGCTGTACGGGAAAAAGAGCCGGTCTATCACCCGAAAAGTTTCGTCTCCGGAGAGGCGGATTATACCGATCGCGGATACCTGCGTCCCCGTCGCAATGGCGGCAATAGTGTCAGCCATATGAACCTCCTAATTTAGCAAATCATGCAGGAGCGTTTGCTCCTGCATGATTTGATCGTCTCGATTTTCGAAGCTTACTGCTGGCGATCGACTCTCGCCGCGCGGGCGCGCTTCTCGTCGTTGCGCTCAGACACAAAGTAGCTCAGAGAAAGCAGACTGTCCGAGAAATGGATGTTCTCCACGATGGTGGGGCTGTTCGGCTCGGTAAGCTCAACGTTCGTGAAGTTCCAGATAGCCTCGATGCCGTTATCGGTGAGGATCTTGGTCACGGGAATGGCAGCCTCCTTGGGGACGGTCAGAACCGCGACGTCAATATTGTTGTGCTCCAGATAGCCGATAAGCTCATCCATGCCGTGTATCTCGACATCGTTGAACTTCGTACCGATAAGCTCGGGCTTGACATCAAACGCAGCGGCGAGGTGGAAGCCCCACTCGCTGAAGCAGAAGTTGTCCATTAGCGCGCGGCCGATGTTGCCGACACCGACTAGCACGGCCTTATAGCCGCGATCCATGCCGAGTATGCCTGCGATCTGGTCGCGGAGAGCCGCGACGTTATAACCATAGCCCTGCTGTCCGAACTCACCGAAGCAGCTGAAATCCTGACGTATCTGTGACGGCGTCAGTCCAAGCTGCTGCCCGAGCTCGCCGGAAGAAATGCGGCTGATGCCGCTTTTTTCTAGTTCGTCGAGCTTGCGGAGATATCTCGGAAGACGGCGAATTACATTATTGGAAACTTTCCCACGTTTCAAAAACAATCTCTCCTTGCGCTTTTTCAGGTATCCCTGCCTGAAAACAATATCTTACCCATTGATTATACCATAACAATCACGGCATTTCAAGGCATAAAGCGCAGGAAAATTTCTATTATCCAGCAAAAAATGCCAGAATTTCGTTTACCCCCTCAGCAGAAACCGCACTTTCGTACACGGTCTCCCCGCCGTCGGTGGAATATAACACGCGGCCGCCGTATATATAAACACACACATTGTTATACTCTGACCCGACAACGCAGCTCTCGTCCGCCGCGGCTTCGGGCATCGCCGACTCCGACGCGCCGTCGGAGAGCATCTCGACAAAGCGGCCAAGCTCATCGGCGCTGACGTTGTACGAGGCCGCGCCAGCTTCGCTCGCGCTCTCCATGGTGTACAGCATCGACCCGTCCGCCTTCGCGCGCTGCTCTGCGGCGTTCTCCGGTTCTTCCGCCGGTGCGGCATCAGCGGGCATCGCGGCATCAGCGGCGCTTCCCGCGGTTTCATTGGTAACTTCAGCCGCCATCGACGCTGCGGACGATGTGCCTGCGTTAAAGAGCATAGGCAGAGCAGTAGCTGCGGCCGCGCAGATAAGCGCGAAGCACGCCGCAGTTGCAAGCAGGCTGCGCCATGTACGCGAGCTGCTCTTATTGTTCTTTCGGATATTTTCACGGCGGATCTCGCCCATCACGTTTTCGCAGAGCGTCTCCGGCGCTTCCTCCGCACAGCCGCCGAAGCCCTCGGACAGCGTCCGGAACGCCGCATCGACCGCGCGGCAGTCCGCGCAGCGGCTCAGGTGTTCCGCCAGTTCATGCTCCTGCGCGGCAGTCAGCTCGCCGTCCAGCCGCTGGCTTATGAGCTGCTGATAGTATTCACATTCAGTCATGGCAGTTCACCCCCTCTGTATTGCTTGACGGAGCAAAGCCGGAAATGTTCCCGTCGCGCAGCAGAAACGCGCAAAGTTTTTTCCGCGCGCGGAAAATGCGGGATTTCACCGTCCCGCTCTCCAGCCCCAGCACCTCCGCGATCTCCTCATAGCTCATGCCTTGAAGCTCGCGGAGGATAAGTATCTGCCTGTATTCCGGCGTCAGCGCCGCAAGGCCGCGGCGAACCGCGTCCCGTGTCATGGCGCGCTCAAATATCCGCTCCGGCGACTTGCTCTCGTCCGCGATGTCAAGCTCCGTGTCCTCGCCGTCATCATCGGTCACGCTGAGAGACACCGTCTGCCGGCGCTTCTTCGCGCGCAGGAAATCCAGACAGACGTTTGAAACTATGCGGTAGAGCCAGACGGAGAATTTACTGTCCCCCCTGTAACCGGAGAGGGAGCTATACGCCTTTATAAATGCCTCCTGCGCCATGTCCGCCGCGTCCTCCGGATCGCCGGTCATGCGCAGGGCAAGATTATACACATTTTTCTGGTACTCCAGCACCAGCTTTTCGTATTCGTCCGCGTTGCCGTCCAGCACCCGCTGAACGGTCAGCGCCTCCTGCTCACGGGTCACAACTTCACCTCCATGACATGCATATTGATAATTTATGCCAAATCGTGCTTTATCCCTGCGATTATCCGCTCAACGTCTTCAAGCGTCTCGACATGGACAAGCTGCTGCTTGTAATACCCCGAATGCGCGACGCCGTGCAGATACCACGGGAGATGATGCCGCGCCTCAAGGCAGGCGATGCGCTCGCCGCTGAATTCAGCCAGCGCCTTTATCTGGCGGTACGCAGTGTCCATCCGCTCGTCAAGCGGCGGGAGCGGCGGCTCCGGCTGTCCGGCAGCCGCGGCGTTCGCCTGCGCGAACAGCCACGGATTGCCGAAGCTGCCGCGGCCTATCATTGCAAGGTCGCAGCCGGTATAGCGCAGGATGTGCTCCGCGTCCGCGCCGGTGAATATATCTCCGTTCGCGGTGACGGGGATACCGACGGCGCGCTTCACGTCGCGGATGATGTCCCAGTCGGCGCGTCCTGCGTACATCTGCGCGCGGGTACGGCCGTGAACCACGATGGCCGACGCTCCGGCCTGCTCGCAGATCTTCGCAAACTCAACTGCGTTGACGCTGCCGTTATCCCAGCCCTTGCGGAATTTGACCGTGACGGGCTTATCCACCGCGGCCACGACGGCCTCGATTATCCGCCCCGCAAGCTCCGGCGACTTCATCAGCGCCGAGCCGTCTCCGGATTTGACGACCTTCCCGACAGGGCAGCCCATATTTATATCGAGGATATCCGCGCCGGAATACCCCAGCGCCATGCCCGCGGCCTCGGCCATTATCTCCGGCTCGTGGCCGAAGATCTGCACGGCGCAGGGGTGTTCCTCCGGCGGGACATACAGGAGTGATTTTGTCTTTTCGTCTTTATAAACCAGCGCCTTCGCGCTGACCATCTCCGTCGTCGTCAGCGCCGCGCCCTGCTCCCTGCACACGGCGCGGAACGCGAAATCCGACACTCCGGCCATGGGAGCAAGCGTGAAGCGGCCGGTTATCTCAACACTGCCTATCTTCACCATGTAACATCCAGCCCTACGGGGCAGTGGTCGGAGCCGGTTATCTCAGGCAGGATATACGCGTCCTTTATCTTCTCTCTCAGCCGGTCGGACACGACGAAATAGTCGATACGCCAGCCGACATTGCGCTCGCGCGCGGCGGCGCGGTAGCTCCACCATGAATACGCGTCGGTCTTGTCCGGATAGAGATAGCGGAAGCTGTCGGTAAATCCCGCGTCCAGAAGTTCGGTGAATTTGCCGCGCTCCTCAAACGAGAAGCCGGGGTTGCCGATATTGGTCTTGGGGTTCTTCAAATCGATCTCGTTGTGGGCGACGTTCATGTCCCCGCAGACTATCACAGGCTTCTTCGCGTCAAGCCCTACGAGATAATCCCTGAACGCGTCCTCCCAGCTCATGCGGTAGTCGATGCGCTTCAGGCCGTCCTGCGCGTTCGGTGTGTAAACGCAGACAAGGTAGAAGTTATCGTATTCCAGCGTGATGACGCGCCCCTCGGTGTCATGCTCCGGCAGGCCGAGATTATAGCTGACGGAGAGCGGCGTGTGCTTTGTGAATATCGCGGTGCCGGAATAGCCCTTGCGCTCGGCGTAGCACCAATAGCTCTCATAGCCGGGGAGATCAAGCTCGACCTGTCCTGCCTGAAGCTTTGTCTCCTGAAGGCAGAAAAAGTCTGCGTCGAGGCTCCAGAAAATGTCCTCAAAACCTTTTTTCAGCACGGCGCGCAGGCCGTTGACGTTCCATGAAATAAATCTCATACTCGCTCCGTTCCCGCCGCCGCATTGTCCGCGGCGCTGCTGGCATAGCCACGCGCGTCGATGAGCGACGCGTTGCGCAGTCTGGCAACGACGCCGTCCACACCGTTTTTGGTGCTCTCCGTGCAGCGCGCGACGAGCCGGTTGATCTTCTGCCCGGCCTCATAGAACTTTGCCTCGTAATCGGTCATCACGCCGACCGCGCCGTTCGCGTGCAGGTCGTGCGTCAGTTCGTGCAGCTCCCAGCCCTCGGCGGAAAGCTGCTCCGCCGACCAGTCGAACAGCGGCGTGTTGTCGGTCTTGAAATGTATCTCCCCGCCCACGCCCAGCACATCCGCGTACATGCGCAGGAAATTCGGCGCGGTGAGGCGCAGCTTTGCGTCACGGCTTTTCGGCCACGGGTCGCAGAAGTTTATATATATGCGGCGCACTCCGTCCTCCGGCGCGAACATTTCGCGCAGGCCGGCAACGTCGGCGCTGATGAAGCGGACATTTTTAAGCTTCTGATTTTTCACGCGCTCCATGGCGATTATCATCGCGTCGGGAACCTTCTCAATGGCGATAAGCTCCACATCCGGCGCTGCCGCCGCAGTACCGGCGGTAAAGCGCCCCTTGCCGCAGCCGAGCTCAATGTGCAGCTCCGCGCAGTCGGGCATGAGCTCGCGCCAATGGCCGCGCATGGTCTCCGGTTCGTTTATCATAAGCTCCGCGCACTTTTCCATGCGTGGGGCAAGATTCGGTCTTTTTCTCATTCTCATGTGTTATCACACTCCTGTTCGAAAGTTTAACACAGATACGCCGAAACATCAATCTATAAATAAATTGCCCGATTGACGTCCTCCGGCGCAAAAAACGGGATGGCCGATGCCATCCCGTTTAAATAAAATATATTCCGATCAGAACGGATATTCCGGAGCCTCCTCAAGGCATTCCGGATGCTCCTCGAGGTACTCAAGCTCCTCATGCGTATGCTCGCGGTTGTTCTCCTCTTCCCTGCCGACATGGAACATCAGGCTGAAGCCGATCATCGTCACGAACGCGACCACGACCGCCGCGTATGTCTCCGTGAACCACGGCGCTAGCGGGTAGCTCCCCGACTTCATCTTCCACACAGCCCAGAACACCGCCGCGAAGCAGGTGCAGATCATGCTGAAGCACGCACCCTTTTCGGACGCCTTGTTCCAGTAAATGCCAAGCAGTATGATGATGAATATCGCGCCGCGCAGCGAGTACGCGGAATACACGATGTCCAGCACAGCGCTGGCGTCCACCAGCAGGATGGCGCCGACGCAGCAGACGACGCCGGACAGTGCGGTGGTTATGCGGCTTACGCGCAGTATCTGCTTGTCCGTTGCGTTGGGGTTCATGTCGCGCTGGTAGATGTCCTTGGTGAGCATCGTTCCGGCCGCGAGAATGATCGGCGATACCGTCGAGAGGATTGCGGCGAGGATGGCCGCGAGGATCAGTCCGCCCGCGATGGGGTGCATGTTCATCATCAGCGACGGGAGCGCGAGCTTAGCGCCCTGCGCAAGATTATCGACCTCCGCAAGCAGCGTCCCCTGATTGTACATGACGCGGCCTATCATTCCGAGCAGCGCGCTGAAAAAGCCGAACGGCGCAACGACAAACGCCGTGAGTATGCAGGCTTTCTTCGCCGTCTTGATATCCTTTGCCGCCAGAACAGGCTGGATGCCGGCCTGCGCGGTGCATGCGCCGAGAAGGCTCGCGATTATCCATGAGCTGACTTTTGAAAGGCCGATCGAGCCCATGCTGAAGAAGCTGCCGCCGTCCGCAGCCTCGACCTGCGCCATGCCCTCCTTGAAAGCCGCCATGCCGCCTACCTTGTGCAGCGCCACGAACATCGCCAGGATCATGCCGCCGTACATGGCGAACAGGTGCACCTCGCTCGTCGCCGCAACGGCTCTCATGCCGCCCGCAAGTGTGTACACGATGAATATGACGGCAAAAACGATGCAGGTCGCCGTAAAGTCATAGCCCATCAGGCTCTGCCCCAGCTTTCCCGCCGCGACCATCTGCGACAGGCCGACCGCCAGCATCACGATCGTGAGAAGGATGCTGGACACGGTTCTCGCGCGGACGCCGAAGAATTTTTCGACGATGCCCGGAATCGTCACCTGTTCAAGGCTGCGGTATAGCTTTGCAAAGCACAGCGCCAGAAACATCACTCCGACGCCGTTTGCGATCGTGTACCACGCACCGGAAAGGCCGTACAGGAAGCCGTATTCCGCGACACCGCTCGTCGCCGTTCCGCCGAGCCATTCGCCGGTCGAGGCGCAGACTATGGCGAACAGCCCCATTTCCGCGCCGTGAAAATCGCTTGCCGTTTTCGACCTTCTCGCCGCGAGCAGGCCGACGACGACAGTTAGTGCAAAATACAATACGATCACGATCAGCTGCACAGAAGTCAAAACAAATCTCCCCTTTTCTCAAGCATTAAGCATTGTTTAGTATAACATTGCGTTTTTATCTCTGTCAATTTAAAGTAAAATTTTATCAATGATTTTCACGGAATCTATACGCGTTTTCTATTGCCGTGGGCAGTAAAATCCCTCCGGCGCGCTACACCGGAGGGGTTGAGCTTTTTATCCTGTTACTGTTTCAACTCTGGTAATTACTTTTGTGAAGCTGTCATAATACACGGTGTACTTTTCACCCGTTTCAAACTCGAATGGGTAAATTTCTTTTTTCGATAAAACATCCAGATAGAAGACCTTTCTTTTACCTTCCCCGTTCCAGAATACATACTCATTTGTTAGCGGCAAGGGCGGCGCGACTCTGGAATTTCTATGTGTGTCAACAAATTCCCCCGTGTATGATAACACATTCGGGAAGAATATTCTTGACGCGTAAACGGCACCCAAACAGACGGCAAACGCAATCGTAAGCAGCCCAAATTTACATCTTTGAAGCCAGTTTTTATGGAGCCGTGGCTTCTCAAATAGGATGCACACAACTCCCAGCAGCAGCATTACGCCGCATACTCCCCAAATCCTGTATACGATTCCCGAATAGTTATTCATATTATTACCTTCTGAAAAGTTAATGCGGCAGCGAGAATCTGACCATATCAATTTAATGGCTTCAGATATAAAGAAAACCTGCAACTCATAAGAATTGCAGGTTTATGGTGGACGATACAAGACTCGAACTTGTGACCTCCCGCACGTCAAGCGGATGCGCTACCAGCTGCGCCAATCGTCCAGCTCTCTAACAGCTCGTTTATATTACCTCAGGAAGCGGAAAATGTCAATACCTTTTTTAATTTTTTTGCCGCTTCAAAATTGAAAATATCGAAAAACAGACTCCCCGAAATCGGAGAGTCTGTTGACCGCTTTTGAGCTGTGCTTAACGGCAGTAGATCGTCAGCTCGGTCTTATAGCCAAACGCCTGGCAGATAAGCTTGCCATGGCCGGGACCGACATAGCTCACGGTGCACTGCTTCGGCTTTTCAGGATCGACCGTTACGCTGATGATGCTGTCATCCTCAACGCTCCATGTGATCTCAGGATTCTGAATATCCAGCGGGTACACATCCGCAAGAACGACAACGTCCTCGGAGGTGGACTCCATCGTGAACTCATTGTTTTCCCAAGCATTGGTAGACCACAGCGAGTGCAGCACGACTTTTTCTATATTCGGGGTGGGGCTGGGCGTAGGCGTCGGGGGAGTCTCGGCGGTGGGCAGAGTGTCGGAATTCTGGGCGGGGGTCGGCGTTGCTTTCGTGCCGGAAGCGCCGTTTCCGTTTAGGCTGGTGCTCACCATGACTATCACCGCGAGAATGACCGCAACAACAAGTATCAGGCCGAAGATCATCTGCCATCTGGTATTGGCGGCAGCGCGGTCATAGGAAGCGGTTCCCTTAACTGTGCCGGGGGTTGCGCCGGGCGTACGCGTGCTCTGGCTGACCCTGCGGGTTCCGCAGTTGGGGCAGCGGCTGCGCAGTGAGGAGAAGGTCTCCCCGCAGCGGCGGCATTTTACCTCAGGTATTAAACTCATTTGTGTTCCTCCATTCTATGTAGAATAGAAATAGGCATTATTATGCTTTATAATAATACAACTTATTGCCCCTTTCGTCAAGTACTATGATGCCCAGAGGCGTATTTTTAACGCTTTTTCCGGTCTGAATCCCCCACTTGGCCGCAAATTTCGCCCATTTTCGACTTCTGGCCGCTCAACCGGCCGCTATTTCTGCAATTTTATTCCACTTGTGGCTATTCTGCGGATATGAAATAATCACCGGACGCTGGCCGCATCCGGTGATTTTTATTCAAAATTTTAAAACAATCCCGAAATAACGCCGTTTTCGTCGACGTCTATCTTCTCCGCCGCCGGCACCTTCGGCAGGCCGGGCATGGTCATGATGTTCCCAGTCAGGGCGACGACGAAGCCCGCTCCAGCGTTGACCTTCAGCTCCCTGACATTGACCGTGAAGCCATCCGGCGCGCCTAGAAGCGCGGGATCATCGGAAAAGCTGTACTGCGTTTTGGCCATGCATATCGGCAGGCCGCCAAAGCCGAGCGCTTCGAGCCGCTCCGCCTGCTTTCCAGCGTTAGCGCTCAGGCGCACGCCGTCCGCGTGATACACGCGTCGGCATATGGCTTCGAGCTTCTGCCCGATGCTCATATCAAGCTCATAGGCAGGTCGGAAATCGTTCGGCTGCTCGCAGAGACGGACGACCTCTCCGGCAAGCGCGGTGCCTCCTGCGCTGCCCTTCGCCCAGACCTCGCTGAGCACGACGTTCACCTCAAGCTCACGGCAGCGCGTCTCGATCATGCGAAGCTCCGCTTCCGTATCGCCCGGAAACGCGTTTATCGCAACGACGCACGGCAGGCCGAAAACGTCCTTGATATTGCTGACATGGCGTAGGAGATTCGGCAGGCCGCGCTCAAGCGCGGAAAGATTTTCCGCGTCAAGCTCATTTTTGCTCACGCCGCCGTGATATTTCAGCGCTCTGACCGACGCAACGATCACCACCGCGGACGGGCGCAGCCCAGCAAGGCGGCATTTTATATCGAAGAATTTCTCGGCTCCGAGGTCGGCAGCAAAACCCGCCTCGGTGACGGTGTAGTCCGCGAGCTTCAGCGACATGCGTGTGGCAAGCACGCTGCTGCATCCGTGGGCGATGTTGGCAAAGGGGCCGCAGTGGATGAACGCGGGCGTGCCCTCCATGGTCTGGGCAAGGTTCGGCTTGAGCGCGTCTTTGAGGAGCGCCGCCATCGCGCCCTCGGCCTTGAGGTCATGCGCGGTCACGGGGCGGCCGTCATAGGTGTATCCGACTATCATGCGGCCAAGGCGCGCCTTGAGGTCGGGAATGCTTGTGGCAAGGCACAGCACCGCCATCACCTCGCTTGCAACCGTGATGTCAAAGCCGTCCTCGCGCGGAACGCCGTCAGTCCTGCCGCCGAGGCCGCTCACGATATTGCGCAGCTGCCGGTCGTTCATGTCCACGGCGCGTTTCCACGTTATCTGCCGCGGGTCGATGCCGAGGGCGTTGCCCTGATGTATATGGTTATCCATCATCGCGGCAAGCAGGTTGTTCGCCGCGCCTATGGCGTGGAAATCGCCGGTGAAGTGGAGGTTTATGTCCTCCATCGGGACGACCTGCGCGTATCCGCCGCCGGCGGCGCCGCCCTTGATGCCGAACACAGGGCCGAGACTCGGCTCGCGCAGCGATGCCGCCGCGTTTTTGCCGATGCGGCGCAGTGCGTCGGCAAGGCCGATCGCAGTCGTGGTCTTGCCCTCGCCCGCCGGAGTCGGCGTGATGGCAGTGACAAGAATGAGCTTGCCGTCCGGTCTGTCCGCCAGATCCTTCAGCAGCGCAAGGTCGATCTTAGCCTTGTAGCGTCCATACTGCTCGATATATTTTTCGTCTATACCCACAGTGCGGGCTATCTCCGTTACAGGCTGCATCACGCAGCTCTGGGCTATCTCTATATCGGACTTATATCCCAATAAAATGCCCCCTTTTCAGGAAATTATGAGATTTTCTTGAGTCTCAGCGGTGCTCTCTCCGAGATGATGACCGAGGCGATGATAAGCGTGAAGCCGCATATCAGCCGCACAGTGACCGGCTCGTCATAGAATATCACCGAGATTATTATCGCAAACACGGATTCAAATGTCATTATAACCGCCGCCGTGGACGACGGGGTGTAACGCATGCCCCATGTCTGGAGGAAGAAGCACAGCGCCGTGCACATCACGCCCATATAGGCGATGCTGCCCCATAGCTCAAGGCTGAGGCCGACGGGCGCGGACTCGAATATCAGCGCTCCGGCAAGGCATATGACCGCCGCCGTGCCGAACTCCACGCCGGTGAGCGACAGCGCGTCGCAGTCGCCGATGAAGCGCTCGGTCAGGATTATCTGCAAAGCGTAGAAGATGCCGCAGACGAGCGTCAGCGCGTCGCCGATGTTAAAGGGCGAAGTCCCGCTCAGCGAGACAAGACCAATGCCGAACACGCACATGAATGCGGCAATGATATTTGCGGCGTTCGGGCGGCGCTTGAAAAACGCCCAGACCATGAACGGGACGAGCACGCAGTAAGTCGCGGTCAGGAACGCGTTCTTGCCGGGGGTGGTGTATTTCAGGCCGTAGGTCTGGAATATATACGCCGCGGCGAGGCACACGCCGAGCAACACGCCGCCGCGCAGGCCGTCCCTGCCAAGCGTTTTCAGCCGCTTACCGGCGGCGAGCAGCAGCAGAGCCGCCGCGATTATAAAGCGCAGCGCCAGCACCCACATGGTGCCGATGGAGTCGAGCGCTTCTTTCAGGATGACGAAGGACGTGCCCCAGATGAACGCCGTCCCCCACAGGGCGAGATGCCCCAAAAAGTTCTTTCTGTCTTTCATATCGGTCGTTGTTCAAAATAAAATGCGCTTTCCCAGCGGCATGCGCTGGGAAAACTTCAATGGCTTGGCTCAGGCTTTTTTCATATGCGGAGCGGCGGCGCGGAGCATGAGCTTCTTCGTGCTGCCGGAATCAAAGCTTATCTCTATCAGGAAATCGCCGCCCATCGGCGTCATCTTCGTGAGCGTACCTGCGCCGAAGGCCTGATGGACGATGCGGTCGCCCGCGGAATAGTCCGGCGCAGGCTTTGCCTGCGCGGACGGCGCGGAGGGTGGGGCGGGTCTGTGCGCGGGGGCGTTCATGCTGTACTGCCGCGCCGACGCATAGCGGCTCTTCGAGGCAAACTGCATCTCCGGACGGCGCTCGGCATTATGGCTCGGTCGCTGGGCGTTGCGCTTATCGATATGCTCCTCGGGTATCTCATCGACGAAACGGGACACCTTGTTCGAAGTCGTCCGGCCGAAGAGCATCCTCTGCCGCGCGCAGACGATATGCAGCTGGCGCATGGCGCGGGTTATCGCAACATAGCAGAGTCTGCGCTCTTCCTCCATCTCCTCCGGCTCGCCGATGGCCTTCATGCCGGGGAAGATGCCCTCTTCCATACCGACGATGAACACGGTCGGGAACTCAAGCCCCTTGGCGCTGTGCATTGTCATCATGACAACGCTGTCGGCGTCCTTATCGTAATTGTCGAGGTCGGTGTAGAGCGCGACGTCGGCGAGGAAGCCTTCAAGCGTCTGGTCGCCGGACTCTTTCATGTAGCTTATGATGCTGGTCTTTATCTCGCGCACGTTTTCGGCGCGGGCTGTATCCTCGATGGTGTGCTTCTCTTCGAGCGCGCGCAGATAACCTGTCTTGTCAAGCAGCTCATCGAGCAGCGCGTCGGGCGAATTCTTGGACGCGAAGTCGCGCAGACCGTTTATCATCGACGCAAACTGACGCATACGCAGGGCGGGGCGGCTCAGCTCCGGATATTTGTCCGCGTGCTCAAGCACCGCAAAGGTCGCCGTACCCTCGCGGGCGGCTATCTCGCGGGCTATCTCCATGCTGCGCTCGCCGATGCCGCGCGGCGGGGAGTTGATGATGCGGTTCAGGCGCAGCTCATCCTCCGGAACGGCGATGACGTTCATGTACGCAAGCACGTCCTTGACCTCAGCACGGTCAAAGAAGCGTGTGCCGCCAATGATGCGGTACGGCACACCGGCGCGCTTGAAAGCGTATTCAAGCTGGTTCGACTGCGCGTTCATGCGGTAGAGCACCGCGTGGTCGCGCCAGTTCTCGCCGCGGCCGTAGTCGGCCATTATCTGCGAGGCGACGTACTGCGCCTCCTCATGCTCATTGTCGGCGACGTAAAGCTTTATCTTGTTGCCATCGTCCTTATTCGTCCACAGCTCCTTGCCCTTGCGCCCCTGATTGTTGCGGATAACGGCGTTCGCGGCGTCGAGAATGTGGCCTGTGCTGCGGTAATTCTGCTCAAGGCGGATGGTGCGGCACTTCTTATACTGGCTCTCGAACGAGAGAATATTCTCTATCGTCGCGCCGCGGAATTTATAGATGCTTTGGTCATCGTCGCCGACGACGCAGATATTGCCGAAGCCGCCCGCGAGCAGCGAAGAGAGCAGGTATTGCAGGCGGTTTGTGTCCTGATACTCGTCGATGAGGACGTATCTGAAACGGCGCTGCCAGTATGTACGCGCGTCCTCGTGTTCCTGAAGGAGCTGAACGGTGAAGAATATCAGATCGTCAAAGTCCATGGCTCCGGCGGCAAACATGCGGCGCATGTACTCCGCGTATATCTCGCCCGTCTTGCTGCGGAAGAGATCCCCGCTCGCCTTGGCCTGACGCAGATACTCCTGCGCGCCGATCTGCTGATCCTTGGCGCGGCTTATCGCGCCGAGGACGACCTTGGGCGCGTAGGTCTTGTCGTCAAGGTTGAAGTCCTTGATGATGTGCTTTATAAGGCTCGTGCTGTCCGAGGTGTCGTAAATGCTGAAATTGGACGGGAAGCCGAGCTTCTCCGCGTCGCGCCGCAGTATGCGGACGCAGGCGGAGTGGAAGGTGCAGGCCCAGATATCGTTCGCTTCGGAGCCGAGCATATTTTCAAGACGGGCTTTCAGCTCGCCCGCCGCTTTGTTGGTAAAGGTGATGGCAAGGATGCGCCACGGCTCTACAGGATCGAGCGCCGCGATGCGCCGCCCCTCCTCGCCGCCGTCCTGCATCTTTTTGATATCTTCCTCCGTCGCGCCGGCGGGGACATCCCCGCTGTCGGACGCACGGCCATATTTCAGAAGATTTGCGATGCGGTTGATTAACACTGTGGTCTTGCCGCTTCCGGCTCCGGCCAGTATCAGCAGCGGCCCCTCCGTGGCCAGTACCGCTTCGCGCTGCTTGTCGTTGAGTTTGGCATAGTCGGAGCTTACAAGCGCCCGCCGTGCCTCGATGTATCTCTTTTCAAAATCAGTAACCATAAATTTTATTTTATCACAAATTCCGTTTTCCGACAAGCTTAATTACGCAAAAACCAGCTGCACCAGCAGCATATAGCAGGCCGTGCCGCCAACGACACTTATAAGCGTGTTGCGCTTCCAGAGGTGCAGCGCCACTGTCACAGCAACGGCGATGAGCGACGGGGCAAAGCCGCCGAGGCTGCCGAAGCTCGCGCCGCGCAGGCAATATACGATCAGTGTGGCGATTATCGCGGTGGGCAGGATCTTCCCCAGATAGCGCACGACCTCCGGCTCCTCGCGCCCGCGGAATATCACGAACGGGAACAGGCGCTCGGCAAAGGTGCATGCCGCGCAGACGGCTATTATCAAAATCGAGCGTCCGACGTCAATGTTCATTTTCAGCGTCTCCCTCCAGCTTATTTCTCAGGATCAGCAGCACGAGCATCGTCACCGCGAGCGACGGCAGCAGGAAATTGTCTCTGCCTAGAATAATTATGCACAGCACCGACGACACGCCGCCGATGAGCGCGGGCAGCTTCATGCCGGTGGATTTTATCTGGTCAAGCAGAATGACGATGAAAAGCGCGGTGAGCGCAAAATCGATGCCGGTCGTATCAAAGGTGATGAGCTGGCCGACAAGTCCGCCCAGCACGGAAAAGGCTATCCAGTATATCCAGATAAGTCCGGTTGAAAATATGTGCACCCACTTTTCCTCAACGCCCTCACGCGGGACATAGGAGCACAGCAGCGAATAGCTCTCGTCGGGCATGCCGTATATCAGAAACCACTTCCATGCGCCGTAGCTGCGGAACTTTTCGATAAACGACAGGCCATAGAACATATGGCGGCTGTTGAGGAGGAGCGCCGTGACGGCGATGGTGAGGATGGACATGTCGCTCCGGAAGAACGATATCATCAGCATCTGCAGCGAGCCTGCGTAGACAAACAGGCTTGCCGCCGCCGACCACAGGAAATTATACCCTGCCGCCGACATCATCAGACCGTACACCGTGCCGACCGGAAAGAAGCCGATAAGTATCGGCACGCTGCGCTCAAGCGAATACTTAAAGCTGTTTTTTATTATATTTTTTTGCATAAAAACATCTCCACGGAGTTATGTGGAGATTATAATTAAAGCTTTTATTTTTTTCAATATGCCGATTTAACAAAAGGCCGCACGGGCTACGACAGCATTTTGCGCAGTTCGTCGACTGCGCGCCGCTCAAGCCGCGATATCTGCACCTGCGAGACGTGCAGCACCTTGGCGCAGTTCTGCTGTGTCATGCCGTGATAATACCTCAGCGCGACGACCTGCCGTTCGCGCTCGGGCAGCTTCTCTATCGCGGCGCGCAGCGCGACATGCTCCACGAGCTTTTCCTCCGCGCCGTAATCGCCCAGCACCAGTTCCAGCGTAAAACCGTCCTCCCCCGTTTCACGCTGGAGGCTCTCGGCGGGGCCGGTCGCCGTCTCGGCGAAGGCGATGTCCTCCGCGCTCATCCCCGTCTCGCGGGCAAGCTCCGATATCGTCGGCTCACGGCCTATGCGCTGCTCCAGCGCCATGCGCGCGGAGCGTATCTGCTGCGCCTGCTCCTTCACTCCCCTGCTGACCTTGACCATGCCGTCGTCGCGCAGAAAGCGCCGTATCTCGCCGGATATCTTCGGCACGGCATAGGTCGAGAAGCGCGTGCCGTAGCTCTCGTCAAAACCGTCTATGGCCTTCAGGAAGCCAACGCAGCCGAGCTGATACAGGTCGTCCGGATCCACGCCGCGCCCGAAAAAGCGCCGCGCGATGCTCCATATCAGGCCGGAGTTTTCTTCGATGAGCCGCCCCGCCGCTTCCTTGTCCCCGCCCTGAGCCATGCGCAGGAGCAAGTAGATATCCTCGCTCATCGGCGGCCTATTCTCGGGCGGACGGCGCGCTGCATCGTCACGGTTGTCCCCTTTCCGGGGCTTGAACGGACGCGGAGCTTGTCCATGAAGCTGTCCATGATAGTAAAGCCCATGCCGCTGCGCTCCTCTCCGCCCGTTGTGAACAGCGGCTTCATCGCCTGCTCAAGGTTCTCTATGCCGCGCCCCCAGTCGCGTATGGATATCTCAAGGACGTTGCCGTCGAGTATCCTCATGCGCATGGAGACCTTGCCTATGGCGTCGGGGTAGGCGTGGACTATCGAATTGGTCACGGCCTCGGAGACGGCGGTCTTGATGTCGCCAAGCTCGTCCATTGTCGGGTCGAGCTGCGCGGCAAAGGCGGCAGCTGCTGTGCGGGCGAAAGCCTCGTTGCAGCTCTTGCTCGGGAACTCGAGCTTTATGTAATTCATCGCGTTCATGGCTCCTCCTTATTTCACTGTTGCCACCGGCACGAGCCTGTCGATACCGGAAGCGTCTATTACACGAAGCGGCTGCTTGGCGGGATTCTCTATCCACGCCCGTCCGCCAAGATTTTTCATGCGTCTGCTCATTCTGATTATCAGCGCGATGCCGGACGAGTCCATGAAGCTCAGGCCGGACATGTCCAGCACACAGTCGCGCGGGAGGTATTCATCCAGCAGCTCGTCGATGCTGCGTATCGCGCCGCGCGCCTCATGGTGGTCAAGCTCTCCGGCGAGGTAAATTGTCAGCCGTCCGGCGGCAAAGGCCGTGCTTATGTTCATCATGTTGATTCTCCGTTCTTGTGTATAATAAAAAAGACACCGCAGAATTTACTCTGCGATGTCATTTTATTATTTTTCCCGCGCATATGCTGTCGAACTGCGGCGCGAGACTCGGGAAAGCCTGATTTTTGCTATCAATCGTTTTCAAGCCACCAGACGTTTTTATCCGCAAAGCTCATGCCGAGCTTTTCCTGAACGGCGCGGGAGGCGTTGTTGCCGATGACGATCTGTCCGTACGGCACATGCCCCTCATTAAGCTCACGGTTTATCGCCGCGCTTTCCAGCGCCGCCGCGATGCCGCGCCGCCGGTACTCGGGCAAAACCTCAAGCATACCGAGTGCGCCCTGAACATGTCTGCCGGTAAAGCCCGCAAGCTCGCCGTCCACAAAAGCGCCGAGCAGCACGCCCTCTCTTATCTGCCGCTGCATATATTCAAGGTAATCGGAGCTGCTGTATATCTCCGCAGCGACCGGGGCATAGCTCATATCGAGCTTTTTTATCTCAAAATCTCCGACAGACAGCGGAGTATCACCAAGATATGCCGCCTGCCAGCACTCGGACGCTTCGTCAAAGCCAAGCAGCTCCCTCAGCGGCTCCACGGTATCCGCCTGATGCGCCACGAACAGGCCGCAGCCGGGCTGGGTCAGCTTCGCTATGCGCAGTGCCGCCTCCGCGTCCCGGCATGAGAGCATATGGGTACGCCCACCCTCGCGGTCACAGATAAGCACGCCGTCCTCGGCGGCATATAAAACGTCGTACAGGTCGCGGCGCAGACCTTCTATCATGTCAAGATTGTGCAGATACTCACGCTGGAGATATTCAAGAGCTTTGTTTATCATATAAGTTCCTTTTAGCACTGCGGCCGGCTTTCACCGGCCGCAGCAGCTTTGATTGATATTATTTGCCCAGATTTTCAAGGCTGAGCTTGAGGTTTTCTATCAGCGCTTCGAGCTTTGCCTTCTTCTCGCGCTCGGCATTGACGACCTGCTCCGGCGCGCGGGAAACGAAGTTCTCGTTTGCGAGCTTCGCGTTCTGACCGGCAAGCATCTTTTCGGCGTTGACAAGCTCCTTTTCGATGCGCGCCTTCTCCTTCTCAAGATCGACCAGCTCTGCCATCGGCATGAACATACGGGCGTTATCGGTAATGACCGAGACCATGCCCTCGCTGCCTTCGGGAGCCTCACCGGCGACAGTGACTTCGCTTGCGTAGGCCAGCTTGCAGATGTAGCTGCGTCCGGCCTCAAACGCGGCCTTCTTATCCGTTGCGATGATGAGATGCGCCTTTCTGGACGGCGGCACGTTCATCTCGCTGCGGCGGGCACGGACGGCCTTGATGGCCGCCATGACCATCTCGAAGTTCTGCTCGTCCTCGGGGAAGCTCAGCGCCTCGGTAAACTCGGGATAGCGCTCGACCATCAGAGCCTCGCCCTCGTGCGGCAGCGCCTGCCATATCTCCTCGGAGATGAACGGCATGAACGGGTGGACGAGCTTGAGTATCTCGGTCAGGACATAGAGCAGCACCTTCTGCGCGCCGAGCTTGCCCTGCTCGTCCTCGCCGTTGAGGCGGGGCTTGGTCAGCTCGATATACCAGTCGCAGTAGCTGTCCCAGATGAAGTCGTATATCTTGCCCGCGGCGACGCCCAGCTCGTAGCTGTCCATATTCTCGCAGACCTCTTTGACAAGGTCGTTGAGCTTGGAGAGGATCCACTTGTCCTCAATCTCGAGCTTTTCGGGCAGCTCGTTTTTGTCTATCGTGAGGTTCATCATCACGAAGCGGGATGCGTTCCAGAGCTTGTTGCAGAAGTTGCGCATCGCTTCGCACTTCTCGACGTAGAAGCGCATATCGTTGCCGGGGGAGTTGCCAGTGATGAGATTATAGCGCAGTGCGTCCGCGCCGTACTTCTCGACCATCTCCAGCGGGTCGATGCCGTTGCCGAGGGACTTGGACATCTTGCGCCCCTGACTGTCGCGCACGAGGCCGTGGATGAACACGGTTTTGAACGGCTCCTTGTCCATCTGCTCCATGCCGGAGAATATCATTCTCGCGACCCAGAAGAAAATGATGTCGTAGCCGGTTATCATGACGGAGGTCGGGTACCAGTAGTTGAGCTCGTCGGTCTTTTCCGGCCAGCCCATGGTTGAGAACGGCCAGAGCGCGGAGCTGAACCAGGTGTCCAGAACGTCCTCGTCGCGTGTGATGTGCTTGCTGTGGCAGCACTCGCACTCGGTCGCATCCTCGCGGGAGACGGTGATGTGTCCGCAGTCGGCGCAGTACCACGCGGGTATCTGATGCCCCCACCAGAGCTGGCGGGAGATGCACCAGTCATGGACGTTTTCCATCCAGTTGAGATAGGTCTTGGTGAAGCGTTCGGGGACAAACTTTATTCTGCCGTCCTTGACGACGTCTATCGCTTTCTTTGCCAGCGGCTCCATCTTCACGAACCACTGCGGGGACAGCATCGGCTCGACGACCTTGCCGCAGCGGTAGCAGCAGCCGACGTTGTGGCTGTACAGCTCGACCTTGACGAGGTAGCCCTGCTCCTCCAGATCGGCGACGATGGCCTTGCGCGCCTCGTAGCGATCCATGCCGTCGTACTTGCCGCCGTTTATGATCCTGCCGTCCTCGTCGATGCACTGTATCTGCTCAAGGTTATGGCGCAGGCCGACCTCATAGTCGTTGGGGTCGTGGCAGGGGGTCATCTTGACGGCGCCGGTGCCGAAGCCAAGCTCAACATAATCGTCGGCGACGATGGGGAGCTTGCGGCCGACAAGCGGGAGTATTGCGTTCTTGCCGACGAGGTGCTGATACTTCTCATCTGCGGGGTTGACAGCGACGCCGCTGTCGCCAAGCATGGTCTCGGGGCGGGTGGTGGCGATGATGAACTCCTCGTCGGAGCCTTCAATGGGATATCTGATGTGCCAGAAGCTGCCGGGGATATCCTTATATTCGACCTCCGCGTCGGAGAGCGCAGTGCGGCAGTGCGGGCACCAGTTTATCATGCGGCGGCCTTTGTAAATCAGACCCTTCTCGTACAGGTCGCAGAAGGTCTCGCGGACAGCCTTGGCACAGGTCTCGTCCATGGTGAAGCGGCTGCGGTCCCAGTCGCAGGAGACGCCCATGCTCTTCTGCTGCTCGACGATACGGTCGCCGTACTTCTCCTTCCACTCCCAGACGCGCTCAAGGAACTTTTCGCGACCGAGGTCATAGCGGGTCTTGCCCTCCTCCTTGCGGAGCACTTCCTCGACCTTTATCTGCGTTGCGATGCCCGCGTGGTCGACGCCTGGCAGCCACAGCGCCGCGTAGCCCTGCATACGCTTATAGCGGGTCATAATGTCCTGAAGCGTGGAGTCCAGCGCGTGCCCCATGTGGAGCTGGCCGGTGACGTTGGGGGGCGGCATGACGATGGAGAAGGGCTTCTTATCGGGGTCTATTTTGCCCTTGAAATAACCGCCCTGCATCCACATGTCGTAGATCTTCTTCTCGACCGATTTCGGTTCATACACTTTCGGAAGTTCTTTCATTTTTTCGATCCTCTCTGAAAATTCTCAAATACTCACATTATCTACGCTCTTGCCGCACTTCTTCGCGGCGTATGCGGCAAAGTCCGCCGCGGTGCCCTCAGTGAACGCGCCGTCGGGGATAATGTACGCCCTGTCTCCCGCCACATACACGAACAGGCTCTCGCGGCAGTGATATATCGCCTCGATGCGCTTGTAGTCCACATGCTCGACGTTGCCGTCGGAGCTGATGTCTATCCCGCGCTCGTCCGCGCTGAGCTGCATTTTCTCGACATAGCCCGTCATCTTGCGGCGGTTCTCGTTGGCATAATACCTGTCGCGCCGAAGCTCCCAGCCTATCAGCATCACGCCTATCGCAACGATTATGGCGTTCTTTGCCGTCCACACGCCGCGCAGCGTCACCAGTACGCACAGCGCCGCGAGCAGCACTGAGGCCGCCGCCGTCACGATCGTTATGAGCCTGCGCGGTACCTTGCCGCGTATATAGCGGTTTATACGCACAAAGCTGAGAAAGTCCATCTCATCCACCGTATACTCGGCTATAAATTGCATATCTTCACCCCAAACAAAAAACGCCCCGAGGTCAATGACCTCAGGGCGATAAAATACCGCGGTACCACCTGAATTCCGCATATCTGCGGCTCTCATATCTCTGTAACGGGAGAACCCGCCCGACACTACATATCGCGCCGGATGCTCATGGCCGACCTTCCACGCCGCCTCACAAGCGCTCTCACCTGCCGCGCTCTCTCTGACGATCCGCAAAGCGTGTACTCCTGCCAATCAAAGCAGTTGACTCTGATAAATATAGCGTATTTGAAAAACTTTGTCAAGCCGCGGCGGGCAACTTTATCTCAGGCAAGCATCTGCTTGAGCTGATCCACGGTCTGAAGCCCGACGCGCATGTCCTTGACCTTGCCGTTCTCGGTTGCAAGCAGGGTGGGAATGCTGGCAATGCCGAGCTTCTGCGCGAGCGCGGGGTTCTCGTCCACGTCAACCTTGAATATTTTCACGCTGCCGCCCAGCTCCGCGTCCAGCTTCTCAAGTATGGGAGCCTGCATACGGCAGGGGCCGCACCAAGTCGCCCAGAAGTCCACAAGGCACTTGCCGTCGGCGAGCGCCGCTTCAAAGTTATTTTCATTAAGATGCTCAATAGCCATAGTATTTTTCCTCTCTTATTAAAATATAATTATAATTTGTCGATATACTCGCAGGCACTGAGGGCTGCAATATTCCCCTCGCCTACCGCCTTTGCCGCCTGATACGGCTTGCCCGTGCAGTCCCCCGCCGCGAACACGCCGGGTATGCTTGTCTCCATGCCGCGCCCGACGGAAATCGCCGCGCCGCTGCGCTCAAGTCCGGACATGAGATTTGCAACCGACACCGTATCCTTTATTATGAACACTCCGTCCACCGGATATGTCTCCCCGCCGGAAACGACCGCCTCCGCACGCTGCGTGCCGATAATCTCATAGCGCGCCGCGCCGGGCAGCTCAATGACATTGCAGCCGATGCCGCGCAGGAATTCCGCGTCGCGCTTCGCCTCCTCGCTGCCGCCGATAAGGGCGACGGTCTTGCCGCGATAGAGCATACCGTCACAGGTCGCGCAGTAGCTCACGCCTCTGCCGAGATACTCCGCCTCGCCGGGATACAGCTTTTCCCGGGTAATGCCGGGGGCGAGTATCACAGCGCGGCACTCATAGAAATCACTGCCTACCGCGACGCCGAAGCTGCCGCCCATAGGCACGGCCGAGAGCACACGCCCGTTTATCAGCTCCGCACCGCTGCTCACAAGCTGCTCACGAAATACGCGCGCCATCTCCTCGCCCGTGACCTCCGGCATACCGGGGTAATTGCTCATGCTCTCCGCCTTATACATGCTCGAGGTATCGACCGGGTTTGCGATAACGGCGACGGTCTTGCCGCGGCTGCGCGCAGTCAGCGCCGCGGATGTCCCCGCCGCGCCTCCGCCGACAATAATTATATCATACATAAATATCACTTCGCTTTCTGATTTTGATTATATCCAATTCCCGCAGGCAAGTCAATTTATATATCTTAATTGTGCAGAGCTTTTAGATTTTTTCTTGCATTTTATCGACTGCTCTGATATAATTGACCATAGTCAAGAGCGGGATTATGTTTGTAACCACATCTTATTAAAAAAGGAGAATCACATGAAAAAGAAAATACTTACGCTCCTCATTCTGGCTGCAATGCTCGTCTGTCTGCTGCCCACCGCCGCGTTCGCGCTAAAGCCGGGCGATGCGCTGCCTTATTCAAAATACTGCTCGGCGTGCGGTCAAACTGCTCTGCATATGTATCTGGACGGATATACGAAGGGCACGTATAATGCCAGCTCTGGCGACTACTTTCACATTATACATGCGCATGACGATTGGGAACATACGCTTGATCATGAGCAGCGTTGTTTTACTCCCAGATTTGGCGATTACACCATCGAATACGCTCAGCTCTCAGCCTCAAGCGGTCAGGATCCCGCCCGCTATCACAAGGCGACCTGCGTATGCGGACTGTCCTTGAATAAGGAGCACAACTATTCGGAATACCAGTCCGGCAAGCGCAGCTGCTCCGACTGCGGCTATGTGCAGACCTGCGACCACAGCGGCAACACCAATCCCACCTGCCTCAGCACCACCTGCTCCGTATGCGGAGGCACTGTCCCCAAAACGGAACACATCCGTGCGCAGTTCAAGCACGACGAGCGCGGCCACTGGGCATATTGCACCAAGTGCGATTCCATCCTCAGCAGGGTGCTCCCGCACACATGGGACAACGGTGTCGTGACTGACCCCGGCACCTGCCTCGCCCCAGGTTCGATGAAGTACACCTGCACCGCCTGCGGTGAGACAAAGGCCGAAAGCATCACCGGCGAGCACGACTACAAGGATGCTCACGACAAGGATAATCACTATCAGGAATGCTCCGTCTGCCACGACAAGAAGAACGTCGAAGCCCACAAATGGAACGAGGGCGTTGTCACTCAGGAGCCGACCTGCCTTGTCTCCGGTATCATTGAATACACATGCACCGTATGCGGCGCGAAAGACTGCAACGATCTCGAGGGCGATCACGATTACAAGGACGCGCATGACGCCGACAATCATTATCAGGAGTGCAGCGTCTGTGGCGACAAGAAGAACGTTGAGGCCCACAAATGGAACGAGGGCGTTGTCACCGATACCGGCACCTGTGTCACCCCAGGTTCAGTGAAGTACACCTGCACGGTATGCGGCGAGACCAAGACCGAAAGCGTCACAGTTGACCATGACTACAAGGACGCCCACGACAAGGACAGCCACTATCAGGAATGCTCCGTCTGCCATGATAAGAAGGATGTCGAGGCGCACAAGTTCGTATGGAAGATCGACCGTGCGGCCACTACCACCAAGGAGGGCGAGAAGCACGAGGAGTGCAGCGTGTGCGGCTATAAAAAGGCTCCCGTGAGCATTGAAAAGCTCTCCCCTGCCGCGAAGCCCCGCACCGGCGACGCATCCATCGTCTGGCTCGTTCTGCTCGTTTCCACTGGCAGCGCCGCGGCGGCTGTCGTACTGTATACAAAACGTAAACTGGCATAAGTCACAAAAAGAGCTGGTAATTATTTTCGGTTTTGCAAGCTTGCACTGGTAAAGATTCTCTGTTATAATGTCTGCTGTCACAGTCATTACTCTCGATAAGGAGGATAACGATGCCAAAGGGACTGCAGGCAAAGGGCCTTGCCAGGCGCGACAAAATGCTGCTGGCAGCTATAACGCACTTTCTCGCCGACGGATACGAGAAAACGACTACCGCGTCCATCGCAAAGGCAGCGGGTATGTCCGCTTCGTCGTTCTTCGCCGCGTTCGAGACGAAGGAAGCGCTGCTTCTGCTGCTCGTGAAGCATATGTTCTCCAACCAGTTCAACGAGATATTCAGCATCATCGGCAGCAATGCGGAGCCGGTCATGATATACGCGGCCGAAACCTCCCTGCAGCTCTATCTCTCCGAGCTGTCGGAGCCTCTGCGCGAGCTGTACGTGACCGCCTATTCCCTGCCCACCACCTCAGAGTTTATATATCAGAACACTGCGAAGGAGCTTGAGCAGTTCTTTGCCCCGTATAATCCCGGCAGCTCATCCCGCGATTTCTACGAGCTGGAGATCGCGTCGGCGGGGATAATGCGCGGCTTCATGGCTAAGCCCTGCGACGTGTATTTTACGATGAATGACAAGCTGCGGCGTTTCCTCGGCTGCTGCTTCACGCTGTACCATGTGCCGCAGAGCCTTCAGGAGCAGGTCATCGAGTCGGTGCTGGAGATGGATCTGCACACGACGGCGGTGAATCTGGTCAACAGCGTCGTTGCACAGGCCGAGGCCGGCTTCGAGGCGATAATGAACAAGTAAAGGGTTCATTATCATATTATGTAAACTATGTTATGTTAAGCACACCAGCGGCTCGCTTGAGCCGCTGGTGTGTTGCTTGTTGTCGATATAGCATATGTGAAAAATCCCCGACGGTTCATGAACCGTCGGGGATCATTATCATATCAGCCGCCGAATACGCTCAGCAGGAAGCCCGCCGCGATCGCGGAGCCGATAACGCCGGCAACGTTCGGCCCCATGGCGTGCATGAGGAGGAAGTTTGTCTTGTTATACTTGCGTCCCTCGTCCTGCGCGACGCGGGCAGCCATCGGAACCGCGGAAACGCCGGCAGAGCCGATAAGCGGATTGATGCGTCCGCCGGAGGTCTTGTACATCACAACGCCGCCGAGCAGTCCGCCGATGGTGGACAGGCCGAAAGCGCAGAGGCCGAGCACGATTATCTTTATCGTGTTCCAGCTCAGGAAATTCTGGGCGACCATCGTCGCGCCGACCGAGGTGGCGAGGAAGATGGTGATGATATTCATCAGCGCGTTCTGCGCCGTATCGCTCAAGCGGTCGGTCACGCCGCATTCGCGGAACAGGTTGCCAAGCATCAGGCAGCCCACCAGCGGAGCGGTCGACGGCAGGAGGAGGATAACGAAGGTCGCAACCACGATCGGGAAGATTATCTTCTCGGTCTTGGACACCTCGCGCGCCTGCTCCATCTTGACCTTGCGCATCTTATCCGTCGTGCACAGCTTCATGAGCGGCGGCTGTATCAGCGGGATAAGCGCCATGTACGAGTACGCGGCGATGGCGATGGGTCCGAGCAGATGCGGGGCAAGCTTTGTGCACAGATATATTGCCGTCGGGCCGTCCGCGCCGCCGATAATGCCTATAGCGGCTGCCTCGGGACCCGTAAAGCCGAGCAGTATCGCGACGAAGAAGGCGAGGAACACGCCCAGCTGTGCCGCCGCGCCGAGCAGCAGACTTTTGGGATTTGCGAGCAGCGGGCCGAAGTCGGTCATTGCGCCGACGCCGAGGAAGATGAGCGAGGGATAGATACCGGCCTTGACGCCGATATAGAAGAAGTCCAGAAGCCCTGCGTTACTCATAATATGACCGTAGCTGTGATAATAGGGGCTGGCCTCGTCCAAAAATGCCTCCCAGAGCTCGGGATGATAAAGCGCATTCGCACCCTGACCGACAAAGTAGGAGAGATTGGTCAAAAGACAGCCGAAGGCTATGCCGCAGAGCAGCAGCGGCTCAAACTTCTTCACGATGCCGAGATAGAGCAGCACGAAGGCAATGATTATCATAATCAGGTTTTTCCAGCCGCCCTCGGTCGTAAAGAAGGAGGCAAAGCCGGACTCCAGCGCAAGCTTTTCAAGAGTGGCTATTATATTCATAGCAGCCCCCCCTCACGCGATGACCACCAGCGGCGCTCCGGTCTCGACCACCGCGCCCTTGCTGACCGCGACCTGCGCGACGGTGCCGGACTTGGTCGCGACTATCTCGTTTTCCATCTTCATGGCTTCAAGTACTATCAGCACATCGCCCTCTTCGACCTTCTGGCCGGGTGCGACGTTGATTTTGAGAATGTTGCCGGGCTGCCTTTGGCGGCAAGACCTTCCCCGGCAAGATCCGCCAGT
>OGYM01000059.1_pt1 | contig 64720 bp, 56 predicted proteins | sample 1576491 | NCBI WGS metagenome assembly OGYM01 (sample SAMEA3541515, study PRJEB24748) | human gut metagenome | biome: human gut; feature: human-associated habitat; material: faeces | place: China | collected 2012 | reverse complement strand
CTCGCCGGTCACCGCGGGCTCACCCGCGATGTTATACAGCACCTGCACCATCTGGCACAAAGGCCGAAGATGTAAGAGAATGCGCCAAGCAGAGTGACAATTTTCGGATTGAACTTATCGTAGAGCTGGCCCTGGAATGCTCTGGCAATGACAGCGCCCAGAGAAAGGGTGGTCCAGATCATAGCGATATCCGTGTAGGCGCAGCCCAGCTTCGTCATCAGAGGAACACAGAGAAGGCCGGCCAGGTTTGCCATCAGATAGCTGAAGCCGACGTTGATAACGCATCCGGCGCAGCATAATGAGCCTTTTACAACATTGTTTTCCATATAAGAACTCCTATCTTTTTTCTGTCGCGCAAGATCGTGCTGACTTTATTTTGAGGGGTTGCTGTTTGGTTCAGGAATGGCTGAGGAATCTTGCCGGGTTTGCAACGGTGATGAGCTGGGCTTCTTTTTCATAGCCCATCTCCCTGAGTGCGGGAATGGCAAAGGTGGGGAAACGGGTGTAGCCGTATGCTCCTCCGTAAAAGCCGCCCAGCTTGTTGTACTTATCATGGCCAAACATTATTTTTTCGGCATAGCCTTTTTCCAGAAGCTTTGCCACAACGGCAAGGCGGAAGAAGTCATCAAAGCCCCAACAATAGTCAAAGCCCTGATTGAGCTTATGGCGGGAGCCGTGGATATCTCCCCAGCCGTCAAAGTTAACATACACGCCCATATCAAGCAGCTCCGAAGCAAAATCGGCTACAGATGCAGCGGCTTTCGTGGGATCGGAAAAATAAGCCTTGGCATCAGGATAATACTTGCAGTAGGTTGAATACAGGAAATCCATGTGACACATGTCAATGCGTTCAGGTTTTATCCCGTATTCTTTCACAGCGATTCGCACCGCCTCAAGAGCACTTTCCCGGGTGTTCGGTCCGTGAATGACAAATGGATTATCTGTTTCTGCGGCCACTTCGCAGATACTGCGAAATACGCTCATATCTGCAGCGGATATTTCATCGGAAAGGCCGAAGCCTTTTTTGATATATCCTGCCTTCAAATCGGACCCTTCCATACCTTCCGTAAGCTCCGCAATCAGGCGCTGCCTGATTGCCTTTGAATCATTGGGGTCAAAGTCTGCAGGATAGGTATAGTCTCCGTAATAGCCCGTACCGCAAATGATCTTTATCCCACTGCGTCTGGAAAGCTCCCGGATTTTATTTGGGTAATCATTTACTCGGCAACCGATGTATGTCGCATCCAAAAGAGCCTGACCGCCGGTTTTTTTGAATTCCAGCAGCTCCTTGATTTCCAGTTCCAGATCATCATTTCCCAAATACTCTTTGAGTGTCCAACTGCAAGTAGATGTTTTGAGATAAGTCAGGTTTTCAACGGCAAAAGCAGTTTTTTCGGGGGTGGCATCTTCGGGAAGCGGAAGAACCCCGTCACTGTCTGCCCGCATAAATGGATGCTCATGAATCGTTGTATAACCCAGTTCTTCAGGGGAAATATCGCCGAGAACCGTCGTAATTTTACCCATTGAAATAACCTCCTATATTTTTTGTACTTTACCGCTGAGGCCAAGGGTTTGTTTATGCCTGCTCCTTTTCCTTATAAGGCGCATCGATCTCCTTGATGTGCTCTCTTGTCTTGTCGGAGGTGAGATAGAGCAGAAGGAGGACGCAAACAGCAAATATTGCCGTTGCAATGTAGCCTACTAACTGATAGGAACCGGATTTTTCGGAGATAAGGGCAGCAAGAGGACCTGCAAACATGGATGCGATACACACCGCAATGCCGTCCCACACAATCAAATCCGGGCTAACCTTATTGCCGAAAAGGGAATTGAAAATGATTCCCTGTCTGAGCTTGGAATAAGTAAAGAACAGATCAGAGCAGGCAATAAGAATTGCTCCGGGAATACCGCCGATCGTAAAGCCGAGGAAGAACACTACAACCAGACTGATTGCAGGAATGAGGAAACCCGTGCGCAGGCCAAGTCTGGCTGTGAGCCAGCCAATGATAATGGAACCTGCTGCATTGCATATAAGGCCAAGAGAGACAAGCTTTGCCGCAGTCATCATATCAATTCCAAAGGAGGTGAGCATGGGGTACTGGTTGGAATTATATACATTGGTGCCTACCGAGATACAAAAGCCCAGCAATGCCACGCCGAAAAACACCGGAGTCCGCAAGGCTCTCCCGGACGGCATGGCCGCCTGATAAACCTCATATTTGGGAGCAGCTGCTTTTTTATCCTTTTTGCTCTCCAAGTCAACCGGAGACATGCCGTATTTGGAAGGCATATCGCCGCAGAGGAGCAATGTGGACACGCACATGGTTACAACAATAATGGCCGTCAGCACAATGCCGGCCTTCGTATAACCGGAGGACTCAAGCAACGAAGCAACAACAGGCGTTACTACTGCCGCGCCAACGGTCGTTGCGGCCTGGGCCACACCGAGCACCGTCGACTGGCCTACGCCATACCATGATACGATCGCGATATTCATGTAGAAGAACGTAAGTACCTGGCCAAAACCGAAAACAAGCGCGGCAACGTACACCAGCCATACGCTGTTCGTAAAGGTCAGAGACAGCAGACCGAACAGTGCTGCGCTTGTGGAAATTACAGGACCCAGCCGTCCATTTCTGGTGATGATCTTTCCGCCGAAGAACGATGCCAGCATCATTCCTGCATAGGCGAAAGTATACGCCATGGACAGCGTTGAATACGGTACGTTCAGCTTGCCTGTCAGCTCATAGAGCAGCAGGGCAATTACGACAAATGCTGAAGTTGCAGCAAGGCTGTTGATTGTAGCGCCAACGCAAATTCTACCGGCTCTCAGTTTGTTTTTCTTTTCCATATACTCTCTTCTTTCGTTATAAATTCATTCGTATCCAATTTTCATTCAAAGTTCGTCACGATTACTGCTTTTCAACAGAAAACAGTATTCAATCAAAATTCGCATCTAAATACTTCGCTGAAAGCCGGTTTGAATTCGGGTTTTGCAGCAACGTCGTCATTCCTTCAGGTAAGTTGTCGTTCTTACCGGCGTTTATTTTCTGTTCAGACGGCGCAGGTCGTGAATGAGCAAATCCTTGATATGTCCCAGAACAAACTGTTCGATCAGTGCGGGGGGATCGTCCCCTGTCATGGGCACAAACTCGCTGCCCTGGTTGATGTTCATGAAGGGCATATGCACTTCGGGCAGAACGGCCACTCCGCCGGGATAGGTTTCAGAAACATCCACCTTGACCTCACTCAGCCGGTTAATTCCTGCGTGGGTGGTGCCGCCCTGCATGATCAGGCTGCAGTAAACATCTGCCTGACCTAATTTGGAGACAAATTCCAGGGTATGATCACTGCCGCAGTCGTCCTGCTGAATCTGGAAAATGTAGGGGCAAAGGCCTCTGCACTCCTCAACGGTTGCATGGTTTGCGTAAGCCTCAGGGCCGATAAATCCTGATGCAAAGTTATTTCCCATGTAGCACATGTTGGCTGCGCGATTAAACAGACCGGACCAGCTCTTTCCGATGGAGCGCATCGGGCGGGTAGTCTCCCTGTCGTCCAGGAAGGGCACCTGCGCAATCACACCCCTCGGCATATGACCGCCGCACCAACCGTATCTTTTCAGTCTGAAAGGCAGTGCAGATGCCAGATGACCGCCGCTGCTCATGCCGTAAATCACAATGCGGTCGGTATCAATGTTCAGCGCTTGCGCATTGTCGATCATCCACTGATAAGTAGCGTGCAGGTCGTTCACGGCTGCGGGGTAAGGCGCATCCACAAGACTTCTGAATTTCGGGATAACCGTCTGCGCACCAAGATACTTGGTTATAGTTGCGTTAGAGAACAGCCAGATATCGTTGAAGAACAGAGCTCCTGTGGGAATGACCAGGATGGTGGGAAACGGTCCCTTTGCCTCATTCTCTCTCAGTCTGCGTACCAGCGCATGAAGCTTGGGTGCATCGGGTTCTTCCGGGCAGCCGGGAATATCGTCATACTCCTCCCACCAGCCGAACTCTTCCCACTCGGGATGGTCCAGATTGGCCTGATCAAAAGCACGTTTGCTGCCGTTCTGCACCTCCTCACGCAGCTGCGGGAAAGTCTCCGGAGCGGTAATATTGGTTCTGGCAGCTATACCTGCTGAAGTGTCCATACTCAGCGCATCCGCCCCCAGAGGATGGGCGAACTCATTACCGAACCGAACCATATCCGTTCTGCAGTCTTCAATGCGAAACCAGCTGATAAGCTTTCTCATGTCCTCTACAGTCTGTGCTGCATCATAGAAAATGCCTCTTTTTTGCTTGTCACTCATTTTGTTCCTCCTCTCTTAAAGAATTTTTTGACAATATCGTCCTAAGCAGGAGCCTTAACGGGAAATTTTCCCGTTAAGGCCTGATATTGATTACTTCATGTAATCGGGAATGGTGTAGCCACGCTGTGCCATGTACTTGGGGTACATCTCTTCATCAACCAGCTTCTGAATGCCGGGAGCGTTGGCAAAGAGCTGCTCTGCAGCGCTTCTGGTGCAGTTGATGTAGCCATAGCTACCGTCATAAGCAATAATCATGTCGTTGCCGGTGATCTCCTTAGCCATCTCAACTGCGCCCACAAGATCATCAGCCTTACGGATAAGGGGATAATCATTGAAGCGGTAGTTGAAAGTATCCTGTGCCATAAGAGCGCGGAATTCGTCGCCCACGGAGATGGAAGGGAAGCGCTTTACAAAGCCTACATTCAGACCATACCAGCCCTGGTTCATGATGATGCAGCCCAGGGGATTCCTGGATTTATCCATTACTGCTGCAACAAACTGGTCCAGAGATAGGGACGCGTTTTCCAAATCATAGTGGTCCATGTAAGAGTTCCAGTTTGCACCTGCAATGATGCCTGCGCAATGCATGTAAGACAGCCAGCGGCTGCCGTCAAGAATGATGGTATAATCCTTGAGGGAAGTAAGCAGGCGGTTCATGTAGGGATAGTACTTTAATGCGGTCTCGGAGCACTTGATGTCCATGTCATAAAGGCTCTTGCAGGCTTCGACCTTCATCAGGCCGTTGGGGGTAGTGCGCATAAAGCAGCAGAAGGCCCACTTGCTCTGAATGAAGTCGGAGTCATAGACGGAGGTGGGCACCACCATACCCGCAGTTCCATGGCCGGTGGGAGAACCGAAGCCGAAGTGGAACAGGGTGCGGGTCTCCAGACGCATCAGGTCCATGGTGAAGGCCTTGAATGCCTTGCGGTAGTAGTTGTTCACGTAGATCTCACGGGGATCATCGTAGTAAGCGAAGACCAGGTGATCTGCATCAAAAACCTTCTCCAGGCCCCAGAGTGTGCCGATTCTGGTCTCAATGGGAACGCCCTTTTCGTAGGAGCTGACGGCCTCAACCTCGCCCAGATGCTCCTTCAGTTCGTAGAAGTCAATGACCTCGTCGCCCTCACGGGGAGTACGGTACATAACGACCTTGGTACGGATATCGTAAGCACCGGTGCGTCTCTCGATTTCTTCCTTGATGGTTTTGACCATCTCAATGTAGGGCAGGCCGCCGAACATGAGGAAGCCGTGCTCACAGGTCATGATGTTGACGCTGTCACCGGGCTTGATCCTGGACATGTCAATGTTCTTCAGGGCTTCTCTGGTAGAGTCCGCCGTGGGCTTCAGATCGTCGCCGCTGTGAGAGTAGATTGCCTCAGGCATTCCGGGGAACAGGTCGCTGACCTTGACCGAAACCATGTCGGGATGCTCATATGCGTGCATCTCAGGCTTGTTGCTGTAAACGGAAACGCTGAAATTGTTAATCTCTCTTGCCGGATAAATTTTTACGTCGCTCATTTTTTCTCGCTCCTTTCCTTCATCATCTTGCGGTACATCTCATTGCCCTTTTCAACCTCTGCGGGGTTCCACTGAACGAACTTCTGTTCCTCAATGTCATGGCTGATCCGCTTATCGTGATCCATGACCCCCTCGGGCAGAGTAAAGAGCAGGGGCTTGATGTAGTGATAGGTCTCGTAATCGGAGGTGTCGGTGGTCTCGTGATCGGTCTGGGGGTAGCCGGCAGCCTCAAGAAGTCTGTACATGGTGTTGGAGCAATAGTAGCCGCCGCAGCCGCCGCCGGTACCGGTCATGCGGTGCAAGTCCTTGATGGTACGGGCACCGGCCATGATCGCACGGACGATCTCCTCGGCGGTCGTGTTGGTGCACTGGCAGGTGCTGTCCAGAGGACGGAGAAATGCCTTGTTGCAGATTTCGATGATCTCTTCCACTCTGTCGGAGCCGTCGTAATCGCAGGTGACAACATGGGGAGTGTCCAGAGGCTCCATGCTGATTGCACCGTGGGTGCACAGCTCCCAGCACAGTGAGCAGTTCAGGCAAAGGCTGGGATCAACCTTGGCCGTGCCGTGGCACTTGAGGCAGCGTCCGCACTCATCCTTGACCTGCTGTTCGGTGAGACCGATGGCAACTTCCTTCTGGTTGGTGACACGCTCAGCAATGGGCAAATTGTTCATCTTTGCGGCGCTGAGCACGCTGGTCTTGCCAACCTCCAGCTCGGGCAGGACGATCTCTTCGCCCACGGTGATGCCGGACTGGGAGCCAAGATAATTATTGATGTTGACTGCCGCCTTCTTGCCGTCTGCGATGGCCTGGATGGCAGTAGCTGCGCCGCGGACCACATCGCCGCCGGCAAAAACATAGGGCTTGGAGCTCATGCCCTTCTCGTCCAGGACAATACGGCCGGCCTTGGAGACAACGACCTCATCCTTGTTGATGAAGGGGAAGTCGGAATACTGGCTGACAGCCACGATAATGTTGTCGACCTCGACAACAAACTCTTCCTCGGTCTTGGTGGTACTTCTGCGCAGCTTCTCGTCCTTTACACTGGGAACCATGCGCACGCACTTGAGGCCCTGAACCTTGCCCTCGCCCACCACTTCAACCGGTGCGGCCAGATCCAGAACACGGACGCCCTCTTCGAAGGCCTCCAGCAGCTCCCGCTCCTCGCAGGGCATGTCGTTTCTCTGTCTGCGGTAAACAATGGTGACTTCTGCGCCCAGCCTGCGTGCAGTACGGGCAGCGTCGATGGCCGTGTTTCCGCCGCCGATGACAGCGACCTTCTTGCCGATCTCAACAGGCTTGCCCAGATTGACTGCCTTGAGAAAATCAAGACCATGATACACGCCGGGCATGTCCTCGCCGGGAATGTTGGCCTTGCGGCTGAGCTGAGTGCCGGTGGAAACATAGACAGCGTGGAACTTCTTGTACAGCTCGTCAAAGCTCACATCTTCGCCCACGGTGGTGTTCAGATGGATCTGCACACCGGTGGCTTCGATTGCCTGAATGTCCCGGTTGAGCACAGCCTTGGGCAGACGGTACTCAGGAATACCGTAGGCCAGGACGCCGCCGGCAACACTCTCAGACTCGAAAACCTCAACGGAATAGCCACTCAGCTGCAGGTAATATGCACAGCTCAGGCCGCTGGGGCCGGCGCCGATAACGGCAATTTTCTTTCCGTTGGATTTGCGCTTCTTTTCCACAACAGGCATGCCGTTTTCGAAAGCCTTGTCTGCGACAAAACGCTTGATGTCGCGGATACCCACGGATTCATCCAGGCCGTTTCTGTTGCATGCTGCCTGGCAGGGATGGTTGCAGATTCTGCCGCATACAGAGGGGAAGGGGTTGGACTGACGAATAAGGCGGTATGCATCCTCATATCTGCCGGCACCTGCCAGAGCGATATAGCCCTGAACATCCGTTCCGGCAGGACATGCAGTGCCGCAGGGAGGTACATACCCCGGCATTACTCCGGGAGTAACTTTGATTGCATCGGTGGGGCAATGGCGTTCACAGTTTTTGCAGCCAACGCATTTGCTCTGATCCACACGTGCTACTCTTTCTACGATCTTCACTGTTTTTCTCCTTTCAATTTTTGAACCTCTATATTTAACTATAGTGTTCTCAATGGTGTTTTTCTGCGAGTTTCTCCTTGAGGCGAGTCCGGAGAAGGCCGGCAACGGTAGCCGCGACAGTTTCTTTGCTCCAGCCGTCGCTGATGCCTTTAATGACAGCGTCAATGCAGAGCTCAACCTCGTCGTGAGGTCCGGGCAGAGCAACAAAGGTTGTAACCCCCTCCTGACCCACGCAGATGCGAATACCGTCTTTGCTGTGTCTGCCGTGGCCTGTATGGAACTTTGCGATGTAAGGAGCCGCAGCACTGCTGTCCAGAAGCTGAATGGCTTCCACGCTGAAATCTTTATTTTCAGCGCCTACACCGCCCGTGGTAATGCACAGGCCGTAGCCCATTTCCGCGGCCCGGGAAAGTCCGGCAGTGAAAAGTCTCAGGTCATCCTTCATTACCTCGCCTTTATCCACAGTAAAGCCGGCCTCGGTCAGCTTCTGCATGATGAAGGGGGTGTTGGTGTCTTCAATCTCCCCTGCTTCCACCTCAGCGCCTGTGGGGAAAACGATAGCCCTCTTTGCAATGTTCAACCTGATCTGTTCTGCCATGGCTTTTGAGCGGCTCATTTCCAGCTGTGCCTCGAAAATACTCTCGTCGTCGCCGGCAATCCAGCCAAGCATACCGTTGGAGACAACAGAAGCGTTGGCTTCCAGTCCCACGCCCTTGATTCGGCCAAGCTGTTTGAGCAGGGTTTCCTCTTTGGAGACAAACTTCTCCGGGTCCAGGTGGCTGCACAGTACATCCAGGCAAACGAAGCTGTCCCGGACGTCAATAACAAGTACATCCTCCCGGGAAACGCCGATCACATCGGCCACTACGTCTGAAAGCTCATTCAGATTTGTCCCATTGAGATGTATGCCCTGTATGGTAAGCTCGTGCTTATTGAACAGCTGATACTGGGAGTGCTGATATTTGGCAGCCTGAACCTCTTTCACTTCCAGCCGCAGATCCATCAGCGGAGCATCGATTATGGCCCGGCCCACGCCGATAATGTCGGCACCGGCGGCAATAATCTCCTCAATCTGATCCAGAACCACTCCTCCGCCGTATGCCAGGCTGAGCTTTCGCTCTTCATCCCCGGTCTGCAGCTCACTGAGGGCACTGCGCAGGGCTTCGGAGACTGCTTTCAGGTCTTCAATTTTTCCACTGTCCACATAATTAGTGTCTGCACCGGAGTAAAGGGCAGTAAGAGCTTCCCGGACGATGTTGCCGTTTTCATAGCGGCCTTTGACCTGAATGACTTTTTTACGGTCATTGATACCAGCGACTGCGATCAGCGCTTTCTGCACGCCACCGAAGATGGCCACATAATTCTTGTCCAGATAGATCATGGGCTCATCGCACATGCGAACAGAGACGCCGCCTGTCAGCATGGCCTGGCGAAGTTTGTTTTTGATTTCTCCGGGCATTTTTTTCCAGGAGCCGCAAACGATCTTCGCCCGGCTGCTGACCTTACGGCTGAATGCTCTCGCCGCCGTGGCCACGCCGGAATATTTGGAGATCTCACTGATGAGGCTGTCCTCCGCTGTACAGATCTGGGTGGGCATTCCGGAAAACTCCATGAGCATATCCCCGGCAAAGACCTCTTCACCTTCATGCACTGCGTAGGTGACAGAAAGCCCAATCTCCTCCGCCTTTTTCAGGGCAGCAGGTATGCCGGATACGATACCGTCACTGTCTGTATAGATTCCGGCGGTTACTTTGTCGGAACCGTTTTTTTGGAAAATCAGTTCTCTGATGTCAGCCATAACTTTATCAATCCATGTTGTAAACAACTTCAAACGCGTCATGCACCGCACCGAAGATGTCTCCTACTCTGCGGGCAGAGCCGATCTGGTAAATGGTAATGTTTCTGCCTCTGAAACTCTCGGCAAGAGCGTTGACGGGACGGAGACCGATGGCCAGTACGGTGGTGTCGCATTCCAGCTGTTCGGGTTCAGTGGATCCGTCAGTTTTCTGGATCAGCGCGCCCTTTTCGTTGACTTCCAGCAGCTTCATACCGGTGAGCATGTTGACCTTGTACTGCTCCAGCATGGCCTTGAGCATCATCTTGGGCTGCTTGGGTACGAACATCACGTCCATCACCGAGGGCATAGCCTCAAGCAGAGAGACCTCATAGCCGTCACGGGCCAGAGCAACAGCCGTCTCGCAGCCAATCTGACCACCGCCGGCCACAAGCACCTTCTTACCGGTGCTCACCTTGCCTTCCAGCACATCCAAAGCGGAGACTGCCTTGTTGATGCCCTTGATGGAGGCAGGAGCGACACTTTCTGCGCCGGTAGCCAGAATGACGGTGTCAAAGCCGCGGATCTGGACCTCATCTGCGGTAATAAGGGTGTTAAGATGTACAGGAACCTTGTTGTCACGCAGCTCGCCGATCAGCCAGTCCTTGTATCTGCGGACGTCGACCTTCATGGAATCGGCACCTGCAGCCAGAACTTCGCCGCCCAGAGCGCAATTTTTCTCAAAAAGCTCTACGGTGTGGCCGCACTCTGCTGCAGTGATCGCAGCCTGCATACCCGCAGGGCCGCCGCCGATAACGGCAATCTTTCTGGGATTGACCGCCTTGCGGGGACGAGTGTTCAGTTCTCTGGTGGCTCTGGGATTTACAGCACAGCCGCCGGCAATTCCTCTTTCCACCATATTGCCGTAGCAACCTACATTGCACCCAATGCAGGGTCTGATCTTCTCAGGAATGCCCATCTCGATTTTCCTGGGGAAATAGGGGTCAGCCAGCGCAGGACGGGCCAGAACAACGCCGTCCACCTTGCCGGATTCCACTGCGTGGAGGCAAAGGTCAGGATCGCCCATTCTGGAACGGGCCAGAACAGGAATACCCACCTGCTCCTTCACCTGCGCGTACAGATCCAGTGCGTGCCCCTTGGGCATATAGCCGGGAGGACATGCGTGATAGAAGGAGTCGTAAATGCCAACGTCAGCCAGAATGGCGTTAACACCGGCCTTCTCCAGCAGTTTCGCAATCTCAATGGCCTCTTCCACGGTACGGCCGGCCTCGTTTTCGCCGGTGAGAGAACCCTTGTTCAAAGCAGTGATGAAGCTCTTGACGCCGAGACCAATGGTAACAGCAAAATCGCTGCCACAGACCTGATGAATTCCTTCAACCATTTCGGTGATTACGCGAACCCGGTTTTCCAGGCATCCGCCGTACTCATCTTCTCTGTGGTTCGCGATAGGCATAAGGAAATTGTCCAACAGGTAGCCCCAGTGGGCTGCGTGCAGGTCCACACCGGCGAAACCGCTGTCCTTCATCAGAGCAGCAGCCTTGATCATGCACTCCTGCTTCTTGTGGATCTGATCCACCGTAATCTCTCGGTTGCGCTCATTGGGAAAGTTGAAGGTCTCTACTGCAGAAGGAGCAAGGGCCCCGCGGGAGTTACGGCCACCGCCCATACCCACTTCGCCGAACACTTTCGTGCCGTATGCGCCGCAGCGCTCCACCAGCATACTGGCCATTTTCTTGTATCTGCCCGGTGCATACAGCGGGTTTTCTACTAATGTAGGCGGATAGTTGTCTACCAGATTGTCGACCATGGCCACGCCAAGGAAGACCGCACCGAAGCCGCCTTTTGCCCGCTCGGTGTAATAGGCAATGCCGTCGTTATTCAGTGCGCCATAGGAGTCATACATCTGGTTGCATCCCATGGGGCCCATAATGAAACGGTTCTTAATCTGCTGTTTTCCGATATTAAAAGGAGTGAAAAGAATATTGTATTTATCGCTCATCGTGTCACCTCGTAATGAAAAATCTGGAGGGTGTACTGCACAAGAGCCCTGTTTTTGGCAGAGCCCTCGTGCAAAAGAAGAACGCAGTGGTATCTTAGGCTTTCTTAACAGCCTCAGCCCATCTTGTCTCAAGCTGATCGACCTGCTCTTTGGAGTAGCCAAGCTGGCCAAGGATCTCATAGTTGCCGCAGCCGAAGCCTTCAAGAGGTTTGTACTCCGGTTTGTCGGCTGAGAATTCAAAGGGGCTGCCCACTAGACGACGGGTTCTCAGGGCCATTCCTTCGGGCATGGGGATGTCGGCAAACCAGCCGGCCTCATTGTAATGGGGGTCCTGGTCCACATCTTCATAGGTGTATACTCTGGAGCAGGGCAGCCCGGCAGACAGCAGCGCTTTTTCCGCGTTTGCCGCAGTACCCATTTTCTCCAGCCACTCATACAGCACCGGCATCAGAATTTCGGTATTTTCCAGTCGCTTCATGTTGGAAGCAAAGCGGGGGTCCTCGCAAAGCTCAGGACGGCCGATGAGGCGGAAGAAGCGGAAGGTCAGGCTGTTGTTGGAGCAGGCAATGATGATGTACTTGCCATCGGGACATCTGAAGGTGCCGTAGGGGCAGAGCAGGTTGGAACCCTGACTGCCGGTCTTTTTCGTCTCCCGGTGGTAGATGCGCTGGTCATCCAGCTTTACCGCCATGGACGCAAGGGTTTTCACCAGAGAGATGTCCACATACTGGCCCAGACCGGTTCTTTCACGGTAGTACAGCGCGGCATTGATTGCGCCGAATCCGGAGGTTGCGGCGCCGTAGTCGCCGATTTCACAAAAGACCTTTACCGGACCGGTGTTGTCGTCGCCGTTGTAGTACATCATGCCCGATGCGCCCTGCGCAATTACGTCATAGCCGGGTCTGTCCGCATAAGGGCCTTTGTGACCCCATGCGGAGATGGAGCCGTAGATCAGCCGGGGGTTAATCTCCCGCAGGGCTTCATAGCCCAGCCCCAGTCTGTCCATTGCGCCGGGCCGGTTGCTTTCCAGTACGATGTCGGCGGTTTTGCACAGCTCTTTGGCGATTTTCAGACCTTCCGGGTCTTTCAGGTCAAGAACCAGAGATTTTTTGCCGTGGTTTAGGGTGTGATATTGGGCGCTGACACCGTCAAACATGGGAGGGTATCCACGGCTGTCATCGCCGTAAACCGGACGCTCCACATGAATGACGTCTGCGCCGTACTCGGCAAGCCAACGGCCGATTGTGGGGCCGGCAATATTGGTAGTAAACTCAACGACGCGAAGTCCTTCGTATAATCTCACTTCTATGCTCCTTTATTCTGCAAGAGGATTGAATTTTTCAAAATTATCCCAATCTGTGCAGTACCAGGGCTGGGTGCCAGAGATTTCCCGGGTAACTCTGGTTTTGTTCAGCAGGTGGCGGAAGGTCAGGTTTTCGGAGACAGAGTTGCCGCCCCAGGTGCCGCAGCCGATGGTAATAGAGGTGATGATAGGGATTCTGCCGCCCATGGTGGGCTGGTTGATGTGAAATCGGCCCACAGGAATACGCTTCGCCGCATACTCTACATGGTCATCATTGGTGGTCCACAGGGTACTGGTGTGTCCAGCGCCCTCTACCTCAAGGTTTGCAACAGCCCGGTCAACCGCATCCTCGAATTTTTCATAAACGGTGTAGCGAACGATAGGGAAGAGAATCTCGCGGCAGAGAACCTCGGCCTCGCCCCAGGCCTGATTCTTGACCAGCATGATCTTGGCGGTCTCGGGAATGTTCAGGCCGCACATTTCGCCCACCTGATAAGGGAACTTGCCCACAACTGCTCTGTTGAGCTTGGTGCCACCGTCAGGGAACACCAGAGCACGAAGGGCCGCAATATCTTCATCCTTATCAATGAGGAAAGCGCCATGCTCCTGCATGTATCCCTTCCACTGTTCCAGCTGCTGGGCATGGATATGTACGGTCTGGGCACCTGCGCAGGGAACACCGTTGTCCTTGGCGCGGTGTGCTACACACAGGGTCGCCTGTCTCTCCAGCTCAGCGTCGCTGATGCCCAGATCAACGATTTCCTGAACGTTTCCCTGACCCACACCGAATGCAGGCTTACCGGAGGAGTATGCAGCCTTGACACGGCCGGCACCGCCGGTGGAAATGCAGGCGTCACAGGTGCTCATCATCAGGTTGGTTGCCTCTCTGCTGGCGTACTCTTCGCTGATGCACTGAATCAGGTCAGCAGGAGCACCTACGGATTCAAGCGCCTCTCTCAGCAGCTTAACCATCTTCACAGACAGCCGCACGGACATGGGGTGAGGCGCGATAATCACGGAGTTGCGGCCCTTCAGTGCCATCATGGCGTTGCCGATGATGGTGGCCACAGGGTTGGTGCTGGGCATAACGCAGCCGATTACGCCCATGGGCTTGTAGAGAATCTTGATGCCGGGCTCCAGAGGGCTGTCTTCATAGTCCACAGTGTTCTGGCCCTTGCAAATAGCCCACTGGCCGAAGACAATGCCCTTCAGTTTGGACATCTTATCGTTTACGTTGCCCATCTTGGTCTCGTTGAGAGCATCAGTGCAGAGTTCCTCTGCATATTCGCAAGTCTTCATACCGATGGCGCGAAGCACTTCGTCCACACGGCGGTTGGTGGTAAACTCGCGTTCAAACTTTTTCTGTGCTACCTTGCTCTTGGCATACAGGCCCTGCATATACTCTTCCAGCTGTTCGGGAGTGATGACTTGATTTTCGCTCATGGTTTTACCTCATTTCGAAAAAATTTGTATTTTTTGTAGATTTATGCGTTGTTTTCATTGTATCACCCTTTCTTTTTCGTGAAAAATACCAAAAATGCATTGCCCAAGGCCTGCCGCTATTCATTATTTGTTTGACAAAGCACAGGGCTTTCGTTATTATGGATAAAAAGCTAGAAAGGGGTATGCGGACTATGGATTTTGACAGCATAAATTATTTTCTCAGCATTTGTACCTCCGGCAGTTTTTCCGAAGCGGCAAAAAGATTGTATATCTCTCAGCCCACCCTGAGCCGGCGCATCACGGCGCTGGAAGACGAGCTGGGCACTGAGCTGTTTTCCCGTAAGAGTACCGGCATCTCCCTTACCCCGGCCGGAAAGGTCTTCTATGAGGAGCAGACCAAGCTCATGAATTCCCAGTTTCGTCTGATCGAAAAAATGAAATCCTTCCGGCAGGAATATGCCGGCACCTTGAATATCGGCATCCGGGAGGATCTCTCTTATGATCTGATTCTGAGAACCGCAATGTATGTCAAGTCCGTCCACCCCAATCTGGACATCCGTATCTTTGCGTACAGCACTAATGACTTGGCCGAACGGTATATAGCAGGCCAAATTGACATTGCGTTCAACCTGAGAGATTATTTTCCCGGACATTATCCCGGCGTTGTTGAGACCGTTTTGAAAATTTCCCCTACTATCCTCATCCCCAAAAGCCACAGGCTTTATGATATACATCCTTTAAAGTTGTCTGATATTGTGGGAGAACAGTTTGTCATCATGAAAAGAGGCTCCGGTATGCAAAAGTACACGCTGAACATGTTTGAAAAACACGGAGTAAGCTTCAAGGATGCATTTGCCTGCAATTCGTCAACCGCACGGCTCTCTACCGCCGTCTTAAACGGCTATCTCGCTATCGGTTCCTCATACTGGATGGACGAGCAAAGCCCAAAAGATTTTTTCCGTTCCGTCATTGTTCCCGACTCCAATATCAACTACGCAGATTTATGTATTGCCTACCAGCCGGAAAACACGCTGGCCAGCCGCTTTGCCTCCTATTTGCAGAACATGCACTTTGATGAAGAATACAGTGAAATGGAAACCCTGATCATTGACTGATCCCCCCGGCAACAGCAAAAGCACCCCATTTGCTTCATTGGCGAGCAAATGGGGTGCTTTTTCCCGTCTGTACACAGCTGGAATACCAAAAACGAATAGCTGTCTGGGATCAGGTATACAGCTTTGGCATTTCAAAGGGGATGAAAAATATGCTATTTTGTAGAAAGAAGTGAAAATTTCGACAAAAATTGTTATTAATGGAGGGAAAACAAAATGGTTAAAAGCTTCAGCATTGCAAAAAAGCCCCGGGTACTGTTCGGCGTTGGTCTTACAACTGAGGCACCGAAAGAATTGAAGAAAGCAGGCTGCAAAAACATCTTCGTTTTGAGCGATCCTGTTTTGAAAAAGATGGGTGCATTTCAGCCGCTGTACGACGCACTGGACTCAGAAGGACTGGACTATGTTATCTGCGATGAATTTGACCGTGACCCTACGGACGTCATGGTAAACCATGTGGCATCCATTGCCGTTGAAGCGAAGATCGACGGCATTATCGGTATCGGCGGCGGGGCTACCATGGATATTGCCAAATGCGTAAACCAGCTGATCCACAGCGAGTTTCCCATCAACCGGTATCTGGCCCCGGACTTTGCGACCCCCAACCCCGGCGTACCTCTGGTGCTGATTCCCACCACCCCTGGCACCGGCAGCGAGACTTCTTCTGCCCTTTCCCTGATTGACACCGTAAACAATGTAAAAACCGGCAATGTTACGGAAAACAACATTGCCACTCTGGCCATTGTAGACCCCACTTACTGCATGACCATGCCCGACAGTCTGACCGCCCAGTCCGGGCTGGATACCATGTGCCATGCGGTGGAATCCATTGTATCCGCACAGCGCAATCATATGAGCACCGCACTGTCCCTGAAGAGCTTTGAGCTGGTCTGGAACAATCTGCCCAAAGCGCTGAGCGACGAAAACTGCCTTGAAGTGCGCGCGGAAATGTCCGCTGCTGGACTTATGGCCGGTATCGCCTACACTGATGCCCAGGTGAATTTCGGCCATTTCATCATTCATGCCCTGGGTGCCAGATATCACACCCCCCACGGTGAACTGTGCGGTGTTGTACTCCCCTATCTTGCAGAGTTCTGCACAAAGTATATGTCCGCGGAAATGGCACAGATTGCCCGGATTATCGGCATTGATCCCGCGGCGGAAAACTTCGGCGCAGAGATGGCTGAAAAGATTCGCGTCTTTGTCCGTGGAACCGGCCTGCGCTCACTGGCCGGCTGCGGCATTCCCAAAGAAGAGGTTCTGGAAATGACAGAAATGATGTATGGAGGCTTTCAATCCAGCAGAGCCACCGCGTCCTGCATGAAGCAGGCTCCGAAAGCAGAATTTACGCTTTTTATCGAAAAAATTGCGTCTGATCAATAAGCTCCCGAGCCTTTTGCCCTACCATAATTAACTTAAAGAATTTCTTTGATGAACATCCCAAGGCAGCGCTGGCTTTTTCCCGGAGCGCGGAATCTGCTTACCTTCTCTATGAGGCATTGAAATGCGGCGCGGATATCCCACCCTATTTCGTAAATACCCAGTTTCATTCCCGGTTTGAAGAGGAAAATACACGGAGATTATGCGCCCAGATGGGGGGGTACAGCTCAGTACAATCCAACCAGACATCCTGTCCGTGGCTTAGATTACCCCCGAGCATGAGCTTACAGATCATGGTGTCCGTGGAATTTCTCATCTAGGAACAGGTTCCGAACCCAGTATTGCAGTTTGCGGAAGAGGTATAGGCTGTTTTCAGCCAGGATGTGTTGGAAGAACCGTTTGCCGCCACATCTCCAATGGTGTAGATCCGGTTGGTTCCGCCAAGGGTTTCCTCCCCTACCCAAGACCAAATGATGTTGGGGATCAGCGTGGAGCCGTTCTGCGTAATACTCAGCTTGCCGTAGTAGGCATCAAGATAGTTCTGAATTGCCAGATTGCTGGCGCCCAGGTATTTCAGAACCGCCGCGTACAGGGAACTGTCTGTCGCCACAGTTTCGCCCTTTGCTACATTCAGCTTATCCCATGCGCCATAGCTGTTGCCAAGAATAATCCTGGCAAGAAACTGTTCAATGGCATAGCTGCCGTGAGAATTATATCGGTTGTAGCACTGATCGTACAGGTAATAGACGATTTGCATGGTCACGCCAACGGCAACCATAATACTGAATCCGCTTCCCGCAGCATTTCCACCACCGCCGCCGTCACCGATCTCAGAACCTGAGCTGCCGCCGTTGCTTGCATAGGTGTTGAAAGATCCCACAAGGTCAAGAACCATTGGAATTTCGCTATCCACTTTGGCAAGCTCTATAAATGATATAGTTTGCGTCCTGCCCGTTCGCAGAGCGATTTGGGCAAAAAAAGACCTTGAGAAGCAGTCGTTTCTCAAGGTCTTTTATCCAAATCAGATTGCCGGAACAGGCGAATTTAACCCAAATGAGCGATTTTTCCGTCTCTGCATCAGTTTTAGCATCATTTGATGTAAGTTTGATGTAAAGATGTATTTTCGGGGCTTTCCTCAAACCCGCAAAGCCTTGCAAAACCAGGCTTTTTCGGCTTTTCAGTTCTCCAAGGGCTTCATTGTCGGGATTTTCGTGACCAGCCTTAGATAAGCTCCGCTTAGCGTCTATAAGTCCCGACCGGCATCTACTCGTTTGAAGCTGGGGTAAGCTCAGTTACGCCTTATTCAGATAGCGGAAAATCTAATGGCGTAAGCCGTGGAGTAAGCTGGCGTAAGGTGGCTTCATTTTTTTGAAAACGAGCCGTGTGCTATACTGAAACTAACTACTAAAACAGTATAACACACGGCTTAACGAAACTCAATATTTTCCGTTCAGTTTACAAGCATTTCGGTTTTTCCATTCTAAAAATCTCTCTCGAAGCACTTGAACATCTTTCTCGGAATCCGTATGGAGGTAAATATGATTGCGGATAAACAGCGTTTTGATTTCTGCTGCCATTTGCGAAGTATCCGTAGTTCTTTTAATAAGGTAGTAACCCAGCCGGTTTCTTTGACAAATGTGAGCTTTCACGCTTTGCTCTCTTTTCTCCGTCACGGTTGCTCCAGCAATATCGACCGCACAATGTAATTCGGGGAGATATGCAACAAGCCGCACTCCAAGCTCTGAGTCGCTATTGTTTTTGACCGTAATGCCGTTCTGCGCTCCATACATCATTATCAGCATCTGTGGGAGAGCCTGTTGAAACTCAGCTTCACATTGAGGGCAACCCTTTTGCTCAATAGTTCTATCTGTGATTTTGGCACGGTAAGAGTGTCCTGCTCCGCATTTCCACCAAACGACCTTCATTGAGTTTCTCGATACATTGCTCGGTGTCCACTTGGAGTTCTTTTCATAGTCCCATTCTGAGAGCAAGTGAGGTTCAGTTGTTCCAAGATCATTATAGCCTTGCAGAACGGCTCTCTCAGCACAAACAGGACACATACCGCCTTTGACCCGTGCTTTGACGACGGCTTTCCATTCATAGCCGCAGGTACGGCATTTCCACCAAACATTCTTTGTTGACTTCTCATTGACTGCATCGGGAGTCAACGGCAGATTCTTTTCCGACCACTCTGCGGCAAGGGATGGGTACTTTGTTTTTAAGTCATTAAATCCTTTGAGTAGCTTTATCCCACTACAATAGGGACACTGACTTCCTCCGGCACGGGTTGAAATCAATGTGTTCCATTCGTGACCCAAGTGACATTTCCACCAAACTTTAATATTCTTGAAAGCCGTAACCTGATCCGGCGTCAGCGGAAGATTGCGCTCTGACCACTCCGCAGCGATTTCAGGGAAACGGCTTGCCAAGTCGTTGAAGCCCGGTAGCACAAAGTTGTGTGAGCAGTAGGGACAACCCGTACCGTTCATCGTCCGGCTTTTCACGGATGCCGTCCATTCGTGTCCGAGCTTGCACTGCCATATTACCTTTCTGTGCGTAGCCGCTGTAATCATCGACGGTCTTAGCGGCTCATTCTTGGGCGACCATTCCTTCGCAAGTTCAGGAAACTTACTTTCAAAGTCGTTATAACCTCGAAGCACCCTCGCTCCCGAACATATTGGACATTGCTCGCCTGCGGAGCGAGCTTTAATGCTTGTCTGCCATTCGTGACCGCAAGACCCTTTCCACCACACAATTTTATTAGACCCAAAGGTCACGGTATCAGGAGTCAGCGGTAAGTTCTTTTCTGACCACTCTGATACAAGATGCGGTCGCATCCTGCTTAAACTATTCTCCATATCTGAACGCTCCATTTCTCATTACTGCTTATAGTATAATTTCCATCCTCAGTTTTGAGAAATGTGCGAAAAAGGGAAAGCACTCTGCGAATTACTCACAGAGTGCTTTTCTTCAAGTTTCCAGCTTGGTTGTCATATAGTCGTCAAAGGCGGTGATCTCTTTCTTTTTCAGAGCGTCGGTCACATCAACATAGATATTCATCGTCGTCGATACATCAGCGTGTCCCAAGATGCTCTGAATGAATTTGAGGTTTGCTCCCGACTCACATAGCCGTGTTGCGAATGTGTGCCGGAGAATGTGGCAGCTGAACTGTGGTAGCAGAACCGGATCAGATTCTGCTCCGTATTTTTCGAGGATTTCATCATTACAATCTCGCATCATACGGCGGAGTGCTTTGTTGAGGTTTCCCTGATTTTGAACATCCCCGTAACGGTTGACAAAAATAAAGTCGTCATAGCCGTCCACTCGGCTCTTACTGCTGATTTCAGCCTGAGATTGAAACTCTCGCTCCATTAAGAAGGCTTGTTTCACCCCCTCGGTCATCGGGATTTCTCGTTCACCGGCTTTTGTCTTGGGCGTGTTGATGGAAAAGTAGCAGCCCTTTTCGTCACGGTGATTATAATAAACAAGCGTGTGGTTGACTCGGATAATGCCCTTCTTCAAGTCAATGTCGCTCCAGCGAAGCCCGGTGATCTCACCGACTCGCATCCCCGTGTTTGCCATAACATAGAACACTGGATACCAGTGGGTGTCCTTGGGATGGCTGAGCATATAGTCAAAGAACAACTTCTGCTGAGCCACGGTCAATGCCTCTTTCTTCTCACGCTCAAAGCCGTGGGAGAGCTTCAGTTCTTTGAGCATATTGTCTGTTGGGTTCTGTCGAATCATTCCATCATCGACTGCCACCTGAAAGACTTGGTGGAGTACATTATGGACATTATCTATCGTGGCAATCTTCAGAACCTTGCCATCAGCAAGGGAGTTGTAGAACTTACGCACATCAGACTTTTTTACTTGGACAAGTCGGTTCTTTCCGAAAGACGGTTTTACAAACAGCTCATACATATAAATATAATTCTTGAATGTGCTGTCCTTGATTCCCCTTTTGAGCTGACACCAAAGATCGAACATCTCATTTACGGTGATGCTTTTGACATCCGACCGTATTCCGTCGTGCTTGTCTACGATGATCTGTTCTTCCTGCTCTCTCAGCTTTTCCAGCGTCGGAGCATAAATAGAATGCCTTTTTCCGTCAGGCGTTGACCAACGGTACGCATAAGTGCCGTTGGGACGCTGGGTTTCTCCTGTTTTAAGTCGGGTACGGTTGCTGTCGAACCTTACGCCGACCTGTTTCTTTTTAGTCATAGTAACCTCCTGTTTTAGATTGAGAAGCTCTTAATCAGGAACTCCTCTAATTGCTTGCGCTTTAGAAGCCTTTTTGTACCGACCCATAGAACAAAGTCACACGACTCACGATTCGACAACTCACGAAGTTTATCCGTTCCGATACCAGTGTAAGCGGCGGCTTCTTCTAAAGTCAGGTTCATTCTCTCCCAAAGGGGAACTCGGTTATCTTTTTCCTGCTTGGTCATATCGGTTTCCTCCTTCATTTTCGTTTGGCTTTAGGATACCGATAACCACCGTTTGGGACAACGATGCGATTTTGCGAATCGCATCGTTGATTGTTAGATTGAATAGGCTCTTTCCAAAAACTCATCGAGCTTTTTCCTTTTGATGAGCCGCTTTGTGCCGTTCCACAAGACAAACTCGCAATCCTCTCTATCGGACAGCTCTCGTAGCTTATCTGCGCCAATACCTGAGTAGGCTGCCGCTTCATAAACGGTGAGGTTTGCTTTTTCCCAAAGAGGAACGGCATAGTCCTTACTGGGCTTTCCCATTCGTGCCGCCCTCCTTATGCTTCATAGCCTTGCGTAACTCCGAAAGGTTTGAATAACGATATTCTCGACTGTTGTACTCATCGGATTTGTAGAAAGCAGCGGTGACTCCATCAAAAATCCGAAGTAAAGCATCCTCATTCAGATCTTCGGTTGCGAGGATTTCCCTTACGGTCACTCCACTTAAAGGCTGGTGTTTCTTTTTCCATTCCCGATACGAGAAATACTGGTCGATCTCGTCGTTATAAATACCTTCGTCAATCCGTCTGTCCGGCTGGAGAAGATGGTAAATACAAAGAAGCATTTCTTCAGCCCTGTTATTATTGATGCGGCTAATGTTCAGTAGGTCGAATACACGCAAGTCAACGACATCCTTGACCTGCCGAAAACCGACATCAACAAACGGGTTTGCGACCTTATACTCATCTACCTTTCTCCATTTTGGGGAGTCGAATTTGACCATCATTACCTGTTTCATTATCTATGCTCCTATCTGTTTGCGTTTTTTGCTCTCTACTAACCAACTGGGAAAAATTTTTCGATTTGAACGAAAAAACTTTTAGAAACGGAGCATATTTTTTAGGCGCTTCAGAATAGCAGCTTTCTGACAGTGGATCGTGCTTTGTGTTTTTCCGACTTTTTTAGCATATTCTCTCTCCGTCATAGGAGAATCTGATATGATTAAGCTCTCTATCAAATCTCTTTCTTCGGGGAGTAGTGCAGCGAGTGTTTCTTGGATATGTGCTTTTTGAAAGCGGCGCAGGACTTCCTCAACAACATCGGATTGATTATCTGCCAGCAATTCCTCGCCGGACATTTCATCCTCTGTGGTTGTCTGTGTGTTATAGGAAAATACCATCATCCCGGACTGTTTCTCGATTGACGCAAGATAATCGTGTCTATCTTTCTCGGATCGCCACTGTTTTGCGGTTTCAGCTCCACATTCTGCGATGATAATCACATCGTCAACAGAGCAGGCATCTAACTGCCCAAAGCACGCTTTTCGTTTCTGCCCCTCCGGGGTCTTAACGAAGTTCATAAACTCGAAGCTGTTCATTACGATCCAGTTATTGCCGTCAGCGGGCTGTTCGGGGTTCTTTTTGACAAGGTATAATTTTCTCATTACCGTAATCTCCTTTGAATTTTGAATTTGGTTTTCGGGTTCAAAATTCGGAGATCACGGGTATTCAGCGATATAGCAGAGCCACTTGTTCAGCATCAAAAAAGGCTTCCTTTCAGAGTTTTCTCTGCCGGAAGCCCTTGGTCGGTTGTTCTTGCCGAAAAAAAGAAGCCACCGGCAAGACAGGGTAAGCCTATGGCTTACTGTCTTGTCGGTGGCCTCTCATATCTGCATAACAAGTTTGGTTTAACCAACCGAAGTGTTCAAAGCAAGTGACCTGGAGATGGAATTACGCAGTCTGTTTCACCTCAACCATTCCGTCGTTTCGCCGTATTCAGTTTTTGCCGATCAATAGTATCGGATTTGCCCTTCCGGGGCATAAAGGTCAATCTTGTCGTGTCGGCGTCCTTTTTGGACTCGAACCGCTACGGTTCCGCACCTTTTGCACTCATACTTGATTTTCCCCTCATCATTTCTATATCCGTAAAGCAATGCACCGCAGTTAGAGCAATACATCGGTATAGGTGTCCAATTATCTTTTGTCACGCACATCACCTCATTAAGTTCCTTGACGCTTTCAGGGCTGATGAATGGTGGCATCCTTAGAGAACTGCTCTTTTCTTGCCTTCTACAAACCACTTTCCGTTTTCTTCATCGAAAAGGAAGGTTTCTGTACCGCATATCATCACCGTGTAACGAAGCCCTGTTCCACCGACCTTGGTCGATGCCGCACGACAGCAGTGCCTTACACGGTCGATCTCGTAGACCTCACCATCTTCAAATTTGATTTTTCGGGGTCGAGCCGTTCCATCCGTCTTATGGGTAACATCGACTTCCACATATACCTTGCGCCGTTCTTCTTCCATCTCTACACCTCATAATTCTTCATACTGGCAACCAGCCTACCCAAATGGCGATAGCCATCCAATGGCTTGTCAGAAACTTTGAACTTAGGACGATCATCGCCCGAATTGTTCAGATAGCAGGAAAGGCGTCCGTCCTTAAAATCTTTGCTGACATCAAAGATAAGAAACATTCCCTCATAAATACCGTAATGGGTGAAATGGTTCCCTCCATCTGCACGGAAAATAATCAGATCATTGCTGCACCCCTGCAACAAACAGGACGGCATCGAAACATAGGTTTCAATCTCATCAGGCACAACAATTTCATCAATCTTGTTACTGCTTGTACTAATCATACTGACCTCCTTAACAAAGCACTCCGGTCGGCATAGTAATCTCAGGCTTTTCACTCGGCATCCGGGGATTTTGAAAAAGAATGCCGTTGCGGATGCTGTTCTTGCCGAACCGCTGGCGAATGGTTTCAATGCACTGGTCGAGCCTTTCTGCTTTCTCAATCTTTTCGATGTTCATAAACAAATCGACTTGTCGGGGCGTGTCCTGTGGCACCAAGTTGATTGCCTGAATCGTGACTGAGCGAATCGGGTTCATCCAGTCGTATCTTTTTTCAAAGAGGGCAAAAGCCGCTTTTGCGATCAGCATTGGGGATTGTGTAGGCATATCCAATGCCGTTTGCCATTGCTTTGAAAAAAGTGTGTTATCCCGTATGTGAATGGCGACTCCATCCGCACACTTTTTGTGGACACGGAGTTTATGTCCGATGTCCTGCGTCAATTCGAGAAAGACGGGCCACACCTGCTCGTCGTTTTCCAAATCTTCGATGGTAGTAATTCCGTGTCCCACGCTCTTAACCGGAGAAACAAAGTCGGCGTTCATAACACGGGATCGGTCATTACCGTTTGCATACTGCCAAAGGGCAATTCCGTTTTTACCGAGCCGTCGGTTCAGAAAGTCAGGATCGGTCTTAGCTAAATCGCCAATGGTTCTAATGCAATAGCTATCTAATACACGCTGCGTTGCCCGTCCCACACCGAGCAAGTCCGCTGCGGGGAGTCCCCATATTTTTTCTCGGAAAGTGTCTTTCGGTATGACCGTCACAGCGTCCGGCTTTTTCATATCCGAACCGAGCTTGGCAAATATCTTATTGAAAGACACGCCGACTGAGATGGTCAACCCCAGCTCAAACTTGATAGTTTCTTTTATGTCATTTGCCACCATTTCGGGGGAGCCAAAGGTGTAGTCTGTTCCGCTGATGTCAAGCCAGCACTCATCCATTCCATACGGCTCAACTTGATCGGTATAGCGGCTGTAAACGCTTCTTGCCAGCTTGGAATATTTGATATACTCCTCAAAATGTGGAGGGACAACAACAAGGTTTCTGCACTTCTGCTTTGCTTGCCATACAGCATCGCCGGTTTTTATTCCAAAGGCTTTTGCGGCGTAGTTTTTGGCGAGAACAATACCGTGTCGTTCTTCTACCGAACCACAGACTGCGACAGGATACTTCTTCAAAGCCGGGTCGAGCATACATTCAACCGACGCATAAAAGTTGTTCATATCACAATGCAGTATTGATCTGCTCAACTAAATCACCTTATTTCTTGGAAATTCTGCGAAACCTCTTGACAAACTAAAGTGTCGTGTTGTATTATATGAACACGACAGAAGTGTCGTTGTTGTGATTCAGATTATAGCACGACACCAATGTCGTGTCAATAAGAAGTGACGAAAAAAGTGTCGTGTTGCTAAAAATAGAAATCTTATGGAGGGAATTGATAATGAAGTTCAGCGACAGATTAAAAGGGCTGAGAGAAAAAAATGATATGACGCAGGAGCAGCTTGCAAAGGTTTCCGGTGTTTCCCCCCGTACCATACAGAGATACGAATGCGGAACCTCTCGTCCTCGCTTGGATGCAGCGGAGAAGCTGGCAAAGGCACTTAATATTTCCGTGGATCAGCTTCTCGGTACGGATGGTATGCTCGTTGCTCAGGCTGCGGAGCAGTACGGCGCACGAGGTGCCAAACAAGCGCAACAGCTCACAGATGAAGTAACCGGTTTGTTTACCGGCGGCGAGTTGGCACAGGATGATATGGATGTTATGATGCAAGCTATTATGGATGCCTATTGGCTTGCGAAAGAGAAAAACAAAAAGTACACCCCAAAGAAGTACCGTTCTAAGGGCAAACAGGACTGAGTCCCGTTTATGGGACACATTGTGTGTTAGAATGGAAACAGGAACAAACTGAAAAGGGGTGAAGCCGATGTATGTAAGCACTTCGGAAATCGTACAAAAAGCAAACTCCATCGTTGCTCAATGCGGAACCCGTGATCCTCTCAGAATAGCGAGGGACTTAGGAATCGAGGTAATGTATTATCCGTTCAATGAACAGCGTGGAGCATATAAAGTCTTGATGCGTAATCGCTTCATCTTTGTCAAAAATGATCTGCATCCGGTTATGGAGAACATCGTGCTACTTCACGAATTAGGACACGATGCTTTACACCGGGAGGAAGCTACGAAAGTCGGGGGCTTCAAAGAGTTTGAGATCTTCAATATGCGGGACAACCGTATGGAGTACGAAGCCAATCTCTTTGCCGCACAGATTTCCCTATCAGATGAGGACTTCCTTGAACTTGCAGAAAGAGGATACGACACGCAACAGATCGCACGGACATTGAACTCAGATATTAACCTTGTCGCTCTAAAAGCCGATACGCTGATTTCTCAGGGCTACCGTTTGCGCCAGCAGGAACATTGCAATGATTTTCTGAGATACGACAAATAACTAAGATGCCACCCTTTCGGATGGCATCTTTTTTATCACCTTTAATCAGCGCAAGCCGGTTTTGTTTTTTTAGCTCAAACCCGAAAGAGAGCGCATCACCAAGTCGATGTCTTTGTTTTCAAGTTCCTGAATGATGTGCAGATAGGTTTTTTGCGTAGTGGTCATACTCGAATGTCCAAGACGCCGGGCAACACTCGCAATGGAAACGCCCGTAAATAACAGCAAAGAGGCGTGTGTATGCCGTAATCCGTGGACAGAGATGACAGGGATGTTACAGGCTTTGCAATGCCTGCCGAGAATGTCGTTCACCGTCGAATTGTAGACAGTGGAGTTGACAAAGATGGGCTTATCTTCGGGAAGGTGCTTTACCAATTCAGAAAATTGAATGACAGTTTGCCAGTCAATTTGAATTTTCCGCACAGACGACTTGTTCTTCGTAGGCTGGAAGCCGCCCTTTCCCTTGTAGTCCCAGGTCTTGCTTATGGACAGTGTTTGATGGGCAAAGTCGAAGTCTTTCGGGGTAAGAGCCAGTGCTTCAGAAAAGCGCATCCCCGTCTTTGCTACCAAAAGGATAAAGTAGTCCCAATTCACCTTGTCCTTCAGGTCGAGCGAGATCAGCAGCGTATGTAGCTCAAACTGATTGAGATACTTAATTTTCTTAGCAACCGGTGGCTTCCCCTTGATGATTGCCTTGCGAGTAGGATCTCTTTCAATCAAGCCCTCATCAACGGCGTCAAGTATAGCGCCCTTGAGCTGGTGGTGGAAATCCATCGTTGTTTGGCGCTCGTGGAACTCAGCATAGTCGTTCAACAACTGCTGATAAGCGATCCGGTTCATATCACATACTCTCAGGTTCGGGACGAGCTTAACGAGCCATTTCTGCGTCATCAGGTACTTATCCATCGTCACCTTTCTGATTGCGCCCTTCTTATACACCGTAATCCATTTTGCATAATATTCACAGAACAAGTCTGTTCGTTTGGTTTCTGTTAGCATCAGAAGTCCTCCATTTCATTAAAAATGGCTTACGCTGATGAAGGGTGATAAGGTTGTCGAGTTGGCTGAAGTAGTAGGCAATGAGTTGCTGCTCCTTCACTGCTATTGGGTAACTCACGCTTGTTTTTTGAATGTTGCTGCGGCTTAAAGAGAGCACTTTTATGCCCTGCATTAGAGGAAGAAGTTGGTGGTGGTAAGCATTGGAATTGAGGTAGTAACCGAGATACCCCAATGCCATTCTGTTCCGAGGGCGGCACACCATTGTATGTAACCCCGATACTATGGCACTCCCTTGCAAATTACCTATTTCACAGGCTTTTCCGGTCGTTTCATCTTCTGCGGTATCAGCGATAATAACATCACCATCCTGCAATAAAGCCCCATTGAAATCCTCTCGGCATCTATGCGGGATGCGAGGAATATCGTCCTTTTGAACATCCAGCACAGAGCCATACTTTATCAGCACATCACCATAATGAACATTCAGGACAGTTCCTTCATCATAACTCAGTTCGGCACGGGAAAGTGTGTTATTCGGGACAGTGCAATCAAACACTTCATCAAACTTACGCTGTTCCCAAGAAGAAGTAATTTGCTTTTTGTTTATGGCTTGAATAAGTCCAACCGACTTTCCGGTAAAGGAAATGCACTCACGCTGATGAAGGGTGATAAGGTTGTCGAGAGCGGCAAAGTATGAGCCTATTTGTTCTTGCTCTGCTGCCGATGATGGTAAAACAAATGGAGTGGTTTTCAGGATTTCCGTGTTAATGCTTGGCATAGTTTGACCAACAGCTCTTGTTCGGATGTCCGTTTTAATACTCTCGGTTTCTAATCGTGTATGCAAAAATTGAGATGAAATATTTGTCTGAGGGCGTACTCTTAGAACTCGTCCAGAGAATAGCCAATTACTCTGAAATGGCGTAATTAGGGCATTTATATCAACTGAACCAACACGAGAGAACACAATGTCACCGTCGTCCAATGTATATGCAGTGAGCCGTTTATAGTCGGAATCAGAAACTTGCGGCAATCCATTTTTGCTCCGAGGTAGGGCACCAGTCTTAAAATGTTCTGTTGTAATAATCGGAGTCCCATCGCTAACATAATCATCGGCGTGAAGTGTGCTGCCAAAGGGTCCTGTCTTAATCTCTGAAATATCACCGAGCTTACGCTGTTCCCAAGCGTCTGAGAATCCTTTGAAGCGAATTGCGGGAGCATCTGATTTTTTCGTCATTCTGCACTACCTCCCAGCAATTTTTTCAACTCATTAAGTCCCAGCATATCATATTCATTACCCTCAAGGTCATCGATCATTCCCGAAAGCGTTGCTTCGGTTTCGCTGATCTGCTGTTCGACCTCGAAGAAAGTTGTAGCATACTTGTTTTGAAGGGCTTGAATTTTGCTCACCAAGCTGTCGATTACGGTATCAGGCAGTTTGTGAATGCTCTCAATGAGAGGAGCAATCCACTTCTTTTCGAGCAGATCCAAAGCCTGCTCATCGCTCAGACTTTCAATCGTATCCTTTGTTTTTGCCTGCAACGCAGCACTCTTTGCCTTGATCTCCGCCTTGATTTCTTTCTCGCTCTTGACCAAAGACTCAACCTTTTCTAAGAGTGTACGAAGCGCAACGCTTTCAGGAGAACGGTCTTTCTTCAGTTCCTTAATCTTTTTGGATACTTCTTTCGGAACGAAAGCATCGCCTTCATCTGTGAGAACATCGTTGCAGCTCTCTTTATCCTCCTCTGTCATTTCATCAAGGATAGACTCATACTCAGAAGGGATTTCCGCCAAACGGCTTTCCAAACCGTGAAGCTCGTCCGTTTCTGCGGAGAGCAAAGTCGCCTGTACCAAGTCGAACGGGATAATATGACCTACCCAGCCCTCTTGAACTTCCTGATCTTTACCGTCCTTTTTCTTGATGACAAGGTTCGGATCGACCTTCTTTGTTGCAGCAAAGCCTTCGGTTTGCAACATTTCGAGGTCGATGGAAATGCCTGTCCAATCGTCGTCAAGAAGCTGGAACGCCGCATATTTGTCGATAAGCGGAATATCTTTCAATCGCTCGAAAATATCAGCACTCAGAACGGTTTCAGCCTTAGAGATTTCGATGCTTCCCATCCGGTCGATAAGTTCTTCTTTCAGGAATGCCGGGAAAGTGGAAAAGGCGGCGTTAAAAGCATTCTCAAACCCGACCACATCAGGGTGGCTCTTGATGGCACTCTTAATATCAGGGGTAGACACATTCACATAAGGAATGCCACTCTCGGTAAACAACGCCTTTTTCAGCGCAGGGAACGCCGTCCAGAATTCACTCATCTCGTCAATTTCTGCTGTCGGGATACCGCCAAACATAGACGCATAGACATCCCAATGCTCGGCAGCTTCAGAGGAATCAACATAGCGAGGAATGTTCAAGTTATAATCATTGCTGCGAATTTCTTCACGACTGACGACTCGTGAAAACTTCGGTATGCTTTCACGCTTAATAAAGGTATCTGCTATGCGTTTAATGTCAGACGCACGGAGCTTGTTATTTTTACCCTCTTTGATAAAGCCCTTGGATGCATCGATGATAAGGACATCGGTATTCTCACGCTTTTGGCGCAGCACCATAATGATGGTGGGAATTCCTGTCCCGAAGAAGATATTTGCAGGCAGCCCGATAATGGCGTCGATATGGTTATTCTCAATCAGGTTCTTTCTGATTTCACCTTCCTCACCGCCACGGAACAGTACGCCGTGGGGAAGAACGATTGTCATAATACCGTCCGGCTTGATATGGAACAGATCGTGCAAGAGGAAAGCATAGTCGGCTTTCCCTTTGGGAGCAAGTCCAAAACGAGCATAACGAGGATCACCCTCTTTGTTGGATGGGTCCCAAGCCTGCGAATACGGCGGATTGGACACGACCGCATCCACATAGAGAGGATTATAGGTATTCACCGGATCATTTTCGTCAAAGTACGGCCAATCCTCCTCAAGAGTATCGCCGTTACGAGTGACGATATTATCCGGTTTGATGCCACGCATAACCAAATTCATTCGGGTCAGGTTGTAGGTGTTCTCCTTCAACTCCTGAGCGAAGTATTTGATGTTGTTGTCATCGGTCATATACTTGGCAACGCTCTGACCGATATTGATAAGCAACGATCCTGAACCGCTTGTCGGGTCGTAAATCTTGATTTCGCTTTTGCCCTTCAAGTGGCTTGCAACGATTTCAGACATCAGCAGAGATACCTCGTGCGGGGTGTAGAACTCACCTGCTTTCTTTCCAGCATTTGCTGCAAAGTTACTGATAAGATATTCGTAGATAAAGCCGAGAACATCGTAGTCCTGCTTGCCGTCCATAGGAATATCCTTTATCAGCGTCAGAAGCCCGCTGATTGCTTTTGTTTGTGAACCGGAGCTATCGCCAAGTTTGGAAAGACCCGTTTGCAAAGTGTCAAATACTTTATCAAACACCTTCTTGTGCGTGTTGGAAATCAACCGGCTGAACGCAGAGAGCGCATCACGGACATTTGAAACATCAAAGTCCTTACCCATCGAGAGCCAAGTAGAAAAGAGGTCTTTATAGGCAATAAAGTAGCCAATATTCTCTTGAACCCACTTAACCGTTTCATCATCTTCTTCTGATACGGTTTTCAGAAGTTCGTCGTCATAGTCATTTTCCTTCAAGAATTTGACTTCTTTATCAGATAGATACTTGTAAAAGATAAAGCCAAGTATGTAATCCTTATATTCATTCGCTTCGATTTTGGAGCGCATTTGGTTTGCGGAAGCCCATATTTTCTGAGCAAGCTGTTGCTTATTCATCCTGTGAACCCATCCTTTTTCTTTTTTTAGGGCATACTACCCCACTGTTATGATACAACAATTAGTGTCCCATAAAACGGACTCACTTCTCGTCGGGAACAAACTCCATAATGTCGTCAGTCGTGCAATTCAAAGCTGAGCAGATTTTTCCCAACACTTCAGTGCTTACATTTTCATCACGACTGAGCTTATTGATTGCGTATTTAGTGAGTCCAGCAGCTTCCTGCAAATCTCTTTTCTTCATATCTCGATCAAGCAGAATGTGCCAAAGTTTTTTATAGCTTACAGCCATCGTATCATTCCTTTCTCTCAACCTGCGAGTAAGTGCTAAAACACATCTTATATTATAGCATATAATCCCGAATTAGCAACCATAAATCCCGAAATTTCAAACTTACTTCCCATATTTCACACCTGAATAAGCTCGACTGCGACCGGATAGCTTGGGAACAGCGTAAGTTTGAAGAAATCGCTGTGCGCTCATCGGTAATATGCTCCGATGCTAACCTTCCAAGAGTTGAATATGAGGATATAGTGTCAGGGGCAGGTCGGCTCAACAAAGACATCTATGCCAAGGAGAGTAGCAAATCGGGCATCGCTTTTCATCAGGGTGATGTACTTTACGGAAAGCTCCGTCCATACTTGCAAAACTGGCTTTTACCCGCATTTGATGGGCTTGCAGTGGGCGATTTTTGGGTATTGCAACCTCAAAATGCAGATAGCAGTTTCCTGTATCGATTGATTCAGAGCCGACAATTTGATGAAGTAGCTAATCAATCAACCGGAACGAAAATGCCAAGAGCAGACTGGAAATTGGTATCCAAAACTGTGTTCTCCATCCCGTCAAACATTTGTGAGCAAGCTGTTATTGGTACATACTTTACAGCGCTCGACAACCTTATCACCCTTCATCAACGACAGCATTTTTTGCATTCAACCCCGGATATTTCTCTGTCTGTCCGACTAATCCATCCCTTTTATACATCCTCTTGGGAACAGCGTAAGTTCTCAGATATTACTTTTCCCGCTGGCGAAAAGAATAAGGACAACCTTCCATTAGAGAGCTATTCAATTACCAACGAACACGGGTTTGTACCACAAGATGAGAAGTTCGAGAATGGTGGGACGATGCGAGAAGCAGATAAAAGGATGTATTATATCGTTTCACCGAACTCATTTGCTTATAACCCGGCAAGAATAAATGTTGGTTCAATCGGATACCAAAATATCGGGAAAAATGTGATAGTTAGCTCTCTATATGAGGTTTTCAAGACATCCGAAGATGTTGACGATAGGCTCTTATGGCACTGGTTCAAATCACCTGATTTTCAAAAGTTGATTATGCAGTTGCAAGAGGGTGGCGTTCGTCTGTACTTCTATTACGACAAGCTCTGTATGGGAGAAGTATCTCTTCCTTCGCTTGAGGAACAACGCAAAATCGGAAAGCTGTTTGATACCCTCGACAACCTTATCACCCTTCATCAGCGTAAAGGAAAAGCAGCCGTTTCCGGCTGCTCCAATGATGCAAATAACTCAAAAGGTGTTTGTTGTAAAGCACGGGACTTCGGATATAAATGTCACAAAAAAGACGAACCAAATAGATTCGATGCTTAATTGCAGTGTTCATCTTCTTCGTATAGGTTAATGATTGTTCTTCCGTGCGCTTTTGCATAGTCAAAGGCAACCCCGGTTCCGCTTTTGGGCTGATAGCTTGTTATTGCTTTTTTCGACTCTTTTCGACTCGCCGGAAGGTATTCGTTATTATAGTAAAAGACGCAAAAGTCACTTGCTCGAATCATAGCTTGATTGCGTTCCACATAAGCAGCTTTCCCGGCAGCAGCAACTCCGTCAGGGCAAATACTGTCCTCGTATCCATCTAATAGGAACTGCATCGTATAAGCGTCTGCATCAGGATAATCCGTCCGATAGTGTATTCTGCGAATTTGGGGGTAAACTTCTCTTAGTTCTGAAACCACCTTGTAGCAGAGGGTATTAAACTCGGAATGATCTCCAAACAGAAAGATTGCTACGCCCTGCTCAAGCAGATAGCAAATACTGTCCCGCAATCGACTTGCAAGCTCCTTCTTATGTTTAATTTTCCTATGCCCGATAAAACAACAGGTCATACAAACACCACCAAGAAAAACAGTAGAGCAAATGAGTATATTATTGTTCATCTGCACTTATTATTATATTTTTGCTCTATATATAAGTCAATAGCTTCACATCGAGAACAGAAAGCAATCGGAGAATAACATATAATTATTACGGATTCGAGGTGGAGCAAATGAGCAAAGAAATTGACTTCAAAAATAGAGATAGATTTATTCAACTGGGAATCACAAGTTCAGTTCTTCGTAAAATGCGAGGAATGTCGCAGGAGCAGCTTGCGGCAGAGGCAATGATGAGCCGTTCGCATCTTAGCGCAATCGAAGCACCGAATATCATCAGACCCTTTTCTGTAGAGCTTCTATTTAATATCGCTGACGCACTGAAGGTTGAGCCGGGTGATTTGCTGAATACCTCAATTATCCCGGATCAAATTCTAAACAAAAAAGAAAAATAGGTGGCTATGGGACAATAAATCCCATAGCCACCTATTTTAATATTGCGGTACTCCGTATCCGAGGATTTCGTAGTGACCTACGCTGTACTGGTTTACCCGACAGCTATCACCGGAGTTTCCCTCAACGGTATAAACGATACCGTTTTCGACTTTTTGGACAATGCCGGTGTGGTCGGATTGTCCATCCTGCGGACCCGACGAACCCTTGTTATCCCAATCAAAGAAAATAATCATTCCGGGGACAGGCTCGGCAGAACCGTCGATCCACTGTCCTCGATCTTTGAACCACTGGACGCCGTTCACGCAGCCTGCATATTTCGGCACAACCCCGGTGTCGATATAGCCGCACTGATCGGCGCACCAGCTTACAAAACAAGCACACCATTCCACACGGCTTCCGAAACCGTACCAAGACCAGTACGGTTCGCCGCCCACATTGCCGACCTGCGAAAGCGCCACGGTGACGATCTGATCGTCGCTGTATCGGATACCATAAAGCACCGCCGCCCAAATAGAGTTATTCTCATCCTTGAGCAGCTCGGCAAGGTATTCCCGTTGTTCTGCGTCAAAGCCGTATAGGTCAGCCATTTCGTCCACCGTCAAATGAGAAACGGTGATATAGAGCGTTGTCTTTGTAACCGTCGTTTCCGTCTGAACGATGTTGCCGTTTCCGTCGTCCGTTTCGGCTATTTCCGTTTCCGAGTGGCTTTCACTGCGAGAGGATATGGAGTTCATCTCCCAAAAGATGTTCGAGAGGATCTGCTTTTTGTTCTCGTCCATCGTGGCAACCTCCTGCGGGTTATCCTTGTCGGTATTCGTCTTGACTGCATAGACCGCAAGCACATCCTTCCACACGGCTCGACCGCCGCTGATCTCCATATTATCATAGGCTACCGAGTTTTTCTCCGCTTCCATCTTGGCATCGTAATCAGCGTTGATTTCCTGCACGGCAGTCTGCATCGACATTCCCGTTCCGGAATCCTCGCCGGAAAAGAATATCCCGAAAACCGAGCCGCAGATCAGAGCAATCAGGCAAATTACGACAATGACCGCAACGGCAACCCAGCCGCCTGCGGCGATAGCGGCGACCAGTGCTTTTGTCGCCGCTATGATTGCTTTGACTGCCGCAATCGTTGCTTTTACGGCAGCTTTTACACCGGCAACTGTTGCCTTGGCTGCGACTTTGGCGGCTTGTGCAGCTTTTTGCGATGCTTTCACCGTAGCCTGTGCGGTTTTCTGCGCCGTCTTTGCCGCCTGCTGTGTGGTCTTGATTGCCGTTTTCGTGGTCTTGACCGACCTCTGTGCGGCTTTGGCTGCACCTTTCCCGGCAGTCTTGATGGTTTTCTTACCGGCAGAACCGGCAGACTGTTTGATCGTCTTTTCCGTTTGCTCGACCGCCTTGATGGTCTTATTCCCGGAGGTGCGGACAGTCTGCCTTTTCATTGACTCAGCTGCCCGCTTTTCCCGGAACCTCTGAACACCGTCCTTTGCTTTGGACACATTCCGTTTCGTTTCTTCCAGTCCCTTGCGACCCTGCTTATCAAACTGGTGCGCCGCTTCGTGCGTGATACGGTCAACGCCGCCTTCCACTCGGTCGGAGGCGTACTCCTCGGCATTATGCTCATCCGGGTGCGTTGTGTGTTCTGCCTTTTCCTTCGTCTGCACATAGGCGGAGCGCATACGGTCTGCGGCGATTGCCGCTTTGTCGATCTTCTTGATTGTGCCTTTCACGACATCTCTCGTTTTAATATCAGCCATTGAACCCTCCTTTCCGGGGCGTACCCAAACGCCCCTAAATTAAAAACGAGGGGTAAAGGTATAAACACCTTACCCCTCAAAGTGCGGGAGCTGAAAAGCCTTGATATAGCTGGCTTTTTCAGCGCCTATTTTTCGACTCTGCCCGTTTTCTTCTTGCGTACTCTGCCTGCTGAGCTTTGTAAGCTCTTTGAGCGCACTTCTCGCAATATTTCTTTCGGTTGCCCTTCTTGATAATCGGCGCACCGCAGGACACGCACTTTTCAAAGCGTGTGCCAAGAATATCCGCTTCCAGCAAAGGCTCTGTCGGCAAAACAGCTTTGCGAAAATACTTGCAGAGAAGTGAGTATGAGATGCTCTGCATACAGGCGCAGGGTTCTCCGTCATCCAGCGCAAGGCAGTTGCCGTTATCATAATTGGCACAAAGGCGCTTAATTAGGGCGTTCGCCCTCTGCCGTTGCTTCGGCGTGAGTCTTGGCAGCATCCGCACCACCGTCCTCCGTTATACGCTTCGCCACGACCACAAGACGGCTGTTGTTGCGGCTGTACTCACAGGTAGACAGCGTAATGAGCTTATCGCCGTATTCGGCGGTCACGCCGGTATCATAGAAAGACAGCTCCTTGCACTTGGCAATGAAGTCGTCAAACTCATTGGCACTCTCTGCATCTATAAAGCGATAAAACTTGAATGCTTCGGGACTGTCGGTGTAGACCACCGTGCGGAATACGGCAACGATCTCATACTCCTGCTTATCCGTCAGTGTGTTGAAGGTGATCATCCGATGCTCACTCCAAAAGTCTTTGCTCTTGAATTTTTCAAGGTGGGCAAACATCGAACCGTTGGACATATGGTGTCCATAGATGACAAGATTGTCGGACGGCTCCTGCACATCGCAATCCTCCTGCACATAGGGACAGCCATAGTCGGAATACTCCTTGTCAAAACCGTGCTTCAGGTAGAAGTTTGGCTCATTCACTGACTGCATCACGGGATAGTTGATATTGGTGTCTGCAATGCTGATCCAGCCCACCAAATCGCCGTTCTGCTGGTACAGCTCGGCAAGCTCCGGCAAAAGTATCTTTTCCTCGGAGTATGGAATCTGCTCCGTCGGTTCCGTTGCAGCATCTGTCTGCGCCGCAGCATCTACCACGGACGCCAGCTCATCATAAAGCTCCGCTTGCTTATTGGCTTCCTTGTAGTGGTCGATAATGAAATAGGTGCTTGTGCCGAGAACAGCTACAAGCACCCCAATTAGAATTGCACAGATTTTCTTTTTCATTGAAATTCCTTTCTTGACGCTAAAGGCGAGGGTTAAGCACCCTCTCCCGGTTTTGTGGTCATCAGCTTATAGAGCTTCGTGTTCTTTGGAAATTTATTGGCAAACGGTACAAGACTGGAACCGACCTTGATAAGTCCGTGACCGGCATCCACATTGGTGATATAGGAAAGCTGGGTGTCCGAGATGTTCAGCAGTTTCGCAAGCTCCAACCTGTCGGTGGATGCCTGATTGAGCATCACGATAAACTCGGAGTTTGCCAGCATCGTTCTTGCCGTGTGGGACTGGAGCAGATCGTCTACATTCTGCGTGATGCCGGTCGCATAAGCCCCGTACTTTCGCACTCGCTTCCAAAGGGTGAACAGGAAGTTTGCACTGTACTCGTGCTGGAACAGAAGGTAGATCTCGTCAATGAAGATAAAGGTGTTCTTGCCCTTTGCTCGGTTCTTCGTAATGCGGTTGAGGATGGAGTCGAGGACGACCAGCATACCGATGGGCATAAGCTGCTTGCCGAGGTCAAGGATGTCATAGCAAATCAGGCGATTATCCGTGTCCACATTGGTTTTCTTGGCGAAGGTGTTCAGAGAGCCGTTGGTAAACAGCTCAATGGCAAGAGCAATCTCCTGCGCTTCGGGTTCGGATTGCTTGAGAAGCTCCGCTCGGAAGTCCTGCAAGGTCGGCACCTCGCCGGTGTAGTTGTTCTGCTGATAGGTGCGGTAGACGCTTGCCGTACAGCGGTCAATGATGGACTTCTGCACTGCTCCGAGGTTGTTGCCGCCGATGAGCTGCTCGCACAGGGACATAATGAACTCGGATTTCAAAATGACGGGGTTTGCACCGTCACCGTATTCCCGGTTCATATCCATCGCATTGATATGGGTGGGAGAAGTGGCAGAGATGTTGATGATCTCGCCGCCAAGTGCTCGAACAAGGGGCGAATATTCTCGCTCCGGGTCAATGATAATAATGTCTGCGTTGCCGGCAAGCACCTGATTGATGACCTCGCCTTTTGCGGTAAAGGACTTACCACCGCCCGAAACACCGAGAATAAACTCGTTGCCGTTGAGGAGCTGTCTGCGGTCTGCAATAATCATATTTTTGGAAATGACATTCTGACCGTAGTAAACGCCGTTGGTGTGGCAAATGTCCTGCACACGGAACGGGATAAAGACCGCAAGGCTCTCTGTGGTCAGAGTACGGAACGACTCGATCTTGCGGACACCGAAGGGCATCGCCGTATTCAGTCCGTCAAGCTGCTGGAACTTGAGTACGCCAAACTGACACAAGTGCTTTCTTGCCGTAGTGAGCAGAGCTTCGGTGTCATTGTCAAGCTGCTCCTTGGTGTCCGCCGTGTGAACCATCGTCAGAACGGCAAACATCATTCGCTGGTCACGGGTCGTCAGGTCGTCGAGGAACTCCTTCATTTCCTTGCGCTGTTGTTCAATGTCGTAGGGAAGCTGGGCAGAAAAGTTGTTGTTGGCATTCTGCCGACGCTGCCAGTTGGTCGCATTGGTTTCCACGCCGAGCAAACGGCTTTCCGCTTCTCGCACGGCTTCATCCGTGGGTACAGGGATAACATCAATGGACATCATCAGATTGCGGTTGAGGTCGGTCATTTCTGCAACCATACTGTCCTTGATATAAGAAGCGTACTCCCGCAGGAACAGCACTCTGCCGTAACGCTCACCGATCTTGAAATAGTCGCCCGTGAACTCCATCGAATCAGGGCAGATGAAATCCTTGAAGTCGTGACCCTTTCTGCGGGTTTCCTTGATGTCGAAGCGAAACTCCGTTTCTTCACCGGCACGGTAAAAGTCGTGGAAAATGCGGAGCCGTTCATCCGGCTCCAACTCTACGCACTTACTGCCGAGTCGCCCGAAGTGGGCGATCAGGTCAGCTCCCACACGGGCAAAGTAGTTTCTCGCTTCCTCCACATTCTTCTTGCATACCGAAATGGTGATGTACTTCTCCTGAATGATAGCGTTTGCGCCGGTTGCTTTATCAAGGAGCATCCGATTGTACTCCTCACGGTACTCGTCAAGAGCATCGCCCTTCAGGGGGAGAAGAATGGTTTTCTCAAAGTTTGCACGGTTCAAACGGCGGTTGTTAATGGTGATCTTGGTGGTTGCACCGCTGTCAAGGCTGTTGAGCAGTTCCGAATATTCAAGGAACATAGCTTCCTTATCCTCACGGCTGGCGACAGCATAGTTGATGTCGCTGAACTTATAGGTCTTGGAGAACTTATCTCTGCCCACCTGAAAAATACCGTCATCGTAAATCGCCTTGATGGGGATCACATCCTGGACGCCCCTCGGCACAACAAATCGTTCTTTATCCTGTTTGAGTAGGTTGCGAAGCGTTTTAATCATTGGCTTTTGATACCTCCTTCTGCTTGTGTTCCATTCCCGGCTTCATCATCTCGTAGTAGGTGTTGGTAGAACGGAAGGTCAGCTTCTTTGGCATCAGAAACTCGGATTTGAACCAAGCCCATACGAACTTTTCCGCCGTCATTCCGTTGTATTTGATAAAGCCGAGAGCCGCAAAGGGTGCGGCTCCCAAAATGCACATCCACGATACGGTTTCCGTGCCGACATATGGCTTGAGCAGGAAATAGAGTCCCACTGCCACCACGCAGGCGCAGGCAGAAAAAATGAACTGTCGCATAGACAGTCCAAAGAACATTGCCTCCGTATAGTTGCGGATTTCCCTATTGATCTTAACTTCCATTGAAGCTCCTTTCTCTGCGATAGCTTTCCTTTGCCTGACGGATTTCCTCGGCACAGACGCATTCATCCGCAAGGCAGTTCACCTTGCCCTTGCGTCTGCCGCCATAGTACAGGCAATACCGACAATTGCAGTCCTCAAGGGTAAACCCCTTGAAGCGGTTATAGATTTTGGTGTTGTTTTTCATAGTGCGCTCCTTACAGTCCCATCATCTCTCGGATAATACGGTCGCTCATCTTGACCGATCCAACGAGAACGAGCATATTAAAGAGCAGTTCGCCTATATAACTCCATACCTGCGTGACCGCCGCCGCATCGGGGTTTACTACGGGCGGTGAGGACGCAAAGAGCGAGAAGATGATGCAGGACAGCACGATCACTGCCCCCTCCAAGCAAACGGCGCAGTAGCTTTTGATGAAGGACTTGCCCACATTCTGACTCGGTTCACCGGCGAAGGTGGAAAGCGGAATGGGCGCAAGTGCCGTATACATATAGAGCTTAAAAAATCTCCCGTACACGGTCATTATCAGGATGAATGACATTACGGTGATGAACAGCCCGCCGATGAGCGTGACCGCCCACAACGGGATTGACTCAAAGAAGCCGCAGTCCTCAATAGTCGTTATCATTTCAGCCGGTAGAACCGTCTGTTGTGGTGAACCGAAGCCTGCCGAACCCATTATCGTCGAGATCGTGCCTTGGACGATATTAAACAGGGCAAGCATAAGCTCCATACCGTAGGTGATGGCACCCTTGGCGATGGCAAAGCGAACGAACAGCTTCAGAGCGTGTTCCGGTTTCTTGACTTCTGTGAACGAGCCGCAGGTTTTCACCATACCGGCAACAAAGAACAGCACAAGGAGTGCAAGTCCGATAGACTGCACTGCGCCGTTGATGTTGACGATCACGCCCCATATTCCACCGCCTTTGAAGTCCTGCGGCGTTGTCGTAATAAGCTGCCAAATCTCAGCCAGCTTTTCGTTCCAAGTTTCCAGTGCGTTTTGAAGGTTTTGTACGACCCAGTTGTCGCTCACGAAAAGCACCTCCTTTTCATAGAGTTAAGGGGTGCTCCCGATTTTTCGGGAACACCCCTCGGTGTGAAATTTCTTAGCCGACAATCAGGTCGAGGATTTCCTTTGCAAAGGTGATGATGACGCCGCCTGCAAGGGTCAGGAAACCGTTCGCTCGCTGAGAGGGGTCGTGGGACTTCAGGGACAGACCGACCTGCACAACGCCGAAGCCCAACAGGATAAGACCAATGGCACGGATCAGCCCGAAGATAAAGGTAGACAGGTTGTTGATAACGGTAATGGGGTCGTTGGCGGCAAACGCCGTAACCGAAGTGCCGAGGACGAGTGCTGCACCCATAATGGCGGTGCAGTAAATGCGGAAGCCCTTCTTGACCTTGCCGGTCATAGGCAGCTTTTCGGTATGCTTCTCGGTGTTCTTCTTAAAAATGTTCATATTAGTTACCTCCGTAATTTTGTTGTTGTATTGTTGGTGGTTTCCGAGTTGAAATCCTCATCGGACAGCAGCTCATAGGTGGTTTCCGATACCTCTGTATCCGGCAGAGTATCGGGGTCGAGGTACTGCACCTCGATGGTCGCAACATTACTCGTGACCTTGCCGTGCTGATAGACGCCGCCTTTTCCGTCGGCAGTCAGGTTAACGGCGGGGTGCTTGAGAATGTCGTATTTTAAGTCCATCACGGGGAGTTCCCCTCGGACGAACAGAATAGCGTAGCGGTTATCAAGCATACGAACCTCATCGGGAGTCAGAAGCTCTCGACCGCTGATCTGATAGTTGGTGGAATAGTTTCCGCTTCGCCCGGAACTCTTTCCGTAAGTGTTCGTGTCGATGGTTTCCTTGCCCAGCAATTCGCTCACATATTTGTGGGTGGACTGCTCGTTGCCACCCAAGTAGAGGAACTCATCGCAGTTGCCGACGATGGATTCCCACTGCTTTTCAAACAGTGCCTTGAGCTGTGCCAAGTTCTGAAGAATAATGGATACAAACACACCACGGGAACGCATAACGGAAAGGATCTTATCGAAGTCGTCCGGCAGGCTGACATTGGCGAACTCGTCCATTAGGAAGTGAACGGGAATTGGCAATGCGCCGCCGTGAATATGGTCAGCGGAAAAGAAAAGCTGCTGAAATAGCTGGGTATAAAGGATGCTGACCAAGAAATTGAAGCTCGAATCATTGTCCGGGATAATGGCGAACAATGCCACTTTCTTTTCGCCCATAGAAGCAAGGTCAAGCTCATCGGTACAGGTCAGTGCCGCCAAGCTCTCCAAGTTGAACTTTTCAAGCCTTGCGGCAAGTGTGATCTGAATGGATTTCAGAGTCTTTGCCGAACCGGTGTGGTAAGACCGATAGTATTTCAGAGCGATGTGGTCGGGTCTGTCCAACTCCAAATCAGCAAACAGGCAGTCCAGCGGCGAGGGTCGTGGATCTTCCTCATTGTCGATGGCAGCCGCTTGTAGCATCTCCATTACCATTGCAAAGTTCTGCTCGTCCTCCGGCGCTTCGTAGTGAAGATAGTAGACGAGAGCAGACAACAGCATTGAAGCTGAGGTATCCCAAAACGGGTCGTTACTTTGTGACCCCTTTGGCGTTGTGCTCTTGAACAGATTTGTCACAAGCCGTTGCACATCGTTGTCCGAATGGAGATAGACAAACGGGTTGTAGCAGTGGCTCTTTTCCATTGAGATCAGATCGAGAACTCTGATCTCATAGCCCTTTTTCTCCAACAGATTTCCCACATCCCGGACGATCTCGCCCTTCGGGTCAAGAATCACGAAGCTGGTGTTTGCCTGCATCAGATTCGGTTTGCAGTAAAAGCGTGTCTTACCGGCACCGGAACCGCCGCAGACAAGGGTGTTCAGATTGCGGCGGTGTTTCTTGCCGTTGAGTCCGATACGGACTGCCTGCGTCATCAGCTTGTTTTCGGACGGTGGGTTCTGCCGGTATTTCTTGTCCACGGCTTTGGCATTGCCCCATTTTGCGCTGCCGTGTTCCTCTCGGCGTCGGTAGTTCCTGCGTGTAGAGAAGTAGATGCCGATGCCCATTCCATAGCAGAGAAGCAAAACGAGGACAGTTTTTACACTGTCCTCGCAAAGCACTATATGAAACGGGTCGCTCATCACATTCATCAAGCTCGGCAGTATCTCCGGCAACCCGCCCTTCACAGACGGTGCAATGAGAAGTCCGAGCCACACAATCGGCAGGATGCCGAGTACGGCGAGAATGATGGAGGTCTGTCTGTCGTTATCTCGATCCACGACAGGAGCAGTCCTTTCTTTCCACTACCTTGAACTTTTTCTTTGGGGCATACCCGACCTTGATGATAAGATCGTCCACGGCATCGGTGGATTTTCCCTCATTCATCAGTTCGGTTTTGGTATCGTTCAAAGCTCGAATCACTACGCCGTGTTCATAATCGTCCAAGGCGATGTGATAGCGTTCCTCTTTCATCGCTCACACCTCATCTTTCCTGTTCCTTGTTTCTGTCAGCACGGCGACGGTAGATTTCCTCCGACACACGGGAGCCGATCTCGCTCATCGCAGAACGGGTCTTGGAAAGCTCCGCACGGATTTCCTTGGAGGACTTGCCCGCCAGCTCCTCCGGGATACGGTCAATGGCGAAGTTCTTCACATCCACTCCGAACTTGCGGCAGAGCATATAGCCAACGCATACGGCAGAGAAGCCCATATCCCTGCGGCTGTATGCTTCGCAGTTCATTGCAAGCTGAGCGTGACCCAACTCCTGTGCCACGCACTGGCAGAGCGCAACGCTGTTCCCAATGTCCCTCTTGATATAAAGGGTCTGATCCTCGTTCTTATAGAACGCCCCCATATTGGGAGAAGGCAGCTCCTCCACAGTGCTCACATCAATGGGAGCCGTGTCAAGCATAATGGCAACCAGCTTTCGGGGGTCACGGTCAAGGGTGGGTGCAGCAGGCTTCTTGCCGCTGGTCTGCGCCACATCGAATACCTTCTTGACATTGTAGGCAATGCCGGTAGAGCCGTCATTCTTGGTGTATTCAACAGGTTCAAGAATGGACAGGCTCTTAGCACCCTTGTTGACCTTCACGCCGTCCTCCTGCCAATCACGAAAATCCTTGAGCTGAGTCGCCTGCGGCTGCTGCTTATAAATGAGCAGAGCGTTGGCGGCAGAGTAGCGATCCATTCGTGCCTGCGTGTCGAGATATGCCCTGAACTTGTCGGGGTCGCTGACGATCTCAGCAGCGGTATCGTCGATCATCTGATACACGGCATCCTTCTCCGCCTTTTTCTTGGCGGCGTATTCCTCCGGGGAGAGCTGCGGACGAGCCGCAGTCCCGGACTTCTTAGGAGTGAAATTGTTAGTCATAGCTGATTACCTCTCTTTCGATTTCTTATGCTTTTTCGGCTGGGTGTGAACCGTCTGACGGGACGGTTCGGGAGTCTTGGCTTTCTCCTTGGAAAGCGCAGGCTCGGCACGGTCTGCTTCCTTGTCGGCTCTCGCAACAGCTTTATAGCGTTCCAGCTTTTCTCTTACGGAAGGCTTCTTATCTGCCTGCTTTGCCGTACCCCGGTCAGTAGCCGTACCGCTGATCTCGGAGCTTCGCTCGGACGGAGGGCTTTTTTCCGTCTTTGCGACCGTAGGGTTTTCGTGGGACTGACCTTCTTTCTGCAAAGGCTTTCCTATTGCTTCCTCCACGATGATCTCGCCCTTGGTTTTGGTCGGCACTTCCCGTGCCACCGCTTCACGGTCAGCCTTGTCCTGCTCCGCCTGCGTGATAACGCCCGCCTTATCGACCTTTCCGATCTCAAAGCGTTCCACAATGCGCTGAATTTTGGAAGCGTCCTCTGCACGGGCGATAATATCCACGGGTACATCATCTCCCTTGGCGCTCTTATCTCTCAGGACACAGTAGAGAACGCCATAGCGCTTCGCCTGTTTGGTGAACTGTGCCAAGTCCTTGTTCGGGATAGAAAAGACTTTCAGTTCCTTGCCGGACTTGATCATATTGGTGAGCCGTGCCTTGCCTTTGGTCTGTTGTTCCTGCTTCAGCACGGACACGAGAAGCAGGGCGACATTCTTTGCCGCCGAGCCTGTAAGTTTTGCGGCAACTTCAAAGCCTTCAAGCGAGAGCCTGACGACCTGCTCAGCCGCATCACCGCCGTTGTTCATAGTTGCGGTTCTCCTTTCGTTTTGATTTTTCTTCCTCTGCTCGGACTGCATTCACCTTTTCCTCGATAACCTTGGAACGGGCGGCGATGTCCTGACAGAGTTTGACCTCCTTGCGGAGTTCTTTCAGCTTCTCGGTAAGAAGTGAGATACTTGCCTTTGCCTGTGACAGCTCTGCATCTGTGATGTTCACTTTTCGTATTTCATTTCGGAGGTGCGTTCTGTCGGCAGTTACGGTCTTGATCTGCTCCTCGACCGAGTGCTGATATGAAAAAAGCTGCTCGTCTGTACCGATGTGGTGCTTGCCGAGCAGCGTGACTTGTTTGGTGAGTTCATCTATCTTCATCAGATCCTCTTTGAAAAGATAGTGAACTCGTGCGTGATTCTGTTGTCCTGCCTTGTACTTCGGCAAATAGCCGAGCCGGTAGCAGTAGTAAAGGTACAGCCCATACAGACCGCCGACTTTTCCAATTCTGTCGCTCCGTGTTCTGAGCCGGTATTGCTTCGGTCGGTAGGTTTTAGGCTGAAACGGCTCGAAGTCGATGTTATCACGGTTTTCAATGAGCCGCTGTGTAATGCGCTCTTTGGTGTATTCCTCACCGAGCCTGTGCAATCGGATCGGGCGTTCATCACCCTTGCCCTTGATCGTCCAATACTTCCGCTTGGGATTGGAGCCGAGGGTGTATCCCATCTCAGACAGATGATATTCAAGCTGTCGAAGATTGTGGCTCATTGCAATGGCTTCATCCAAGGCGGCACGGGCGAGGTTGTAGCGTGTAGGCATCCCGGCTTTGTCCTTTTGCGTCAGGATGCGGGGCGATTGATAGGCTTCCGGGTTCTGTACCACGGACAATCCGTGCTCCAAGCAGACCTCATCGGCAATATGGCGGAAGTACCACCACGCTTTCTCTTTGTTCTGCAATCGCTTGCCGTCCCTGAACGAAACGGAGTTCACAACGAAGTGGCAGTGAAGATGCTCCGTATTCAGATGCGTTGTCACAAGGACTTGAAAACGGTCGCCCCACATTCTTTCTGCGAATGCCATACCGACCTGCTGTGCAAGCTCCGGTGTGATGTCGGTTTCCCCAAAGCTGAGATAACCGTGATAGGCTTGGATACCATCCGGCTTGTCGAATTGCTCTTTCACCGTGATGAACTGCTCACGGGCAGTTTGCGGATTACAGTGGATGCCCTCGCAGAACAGCTCCCGTTCTGTTTTCTCTCCGTCCTTTGCATAGGCGACTACATCACGGAGTGCCTGATAATCGGCGTCGCTGTACTTCGACTTTGACTTTGTGGTTTTCTCAGGATTGGAAGCGTAGTCGAGAACGGTCGCAAGGCGAACCGTGACCGGCCACAGCTTACTTACTGCCATTTCAGGTTGCTCTCACCGGGACGGAGAAACTGGCGCTCCACATCCGCCTGAAACTTGTGCAGGCGCTCCAGCTCGCTATTCAGTTTCTGCGTATCGATAAAGCCGAGGGCATTTGCCTTAACGGAGATCTGATGGATGTTATTGCCGATGGCGGAGAACTCCCGCATCGCATCATAGAAACGGTCATCGGGCTTCTCCTTCGGCTCATAACCACGGAGCAACAGACGGACGAGCGCCGCTTCAGACAGGCAGGTTTTCTTTGCTTTCTTCTGCAAGTCCTGCGCTTCGTCACGGGAAAACCAAAACTGCTTCTTGATCGTTCTTTTCATAAATGGATTTCATCCTTTCTCTTGAAATGTGTGGTGCTTCTTGCACGGGGTATTAGGGGGTTCCCCTAACGAGCGATTTACTGTTTTTGACCGGTAGGAGTAAAAACAGTCTGCTCGTTAAGATAATACAGAGCGCTCGGGGAACCCCGTTCTCATTGAGATCAGCGTTCTTTGTCTGCCCTGACGGGCTTAAAAGGAACTGCCACGATCTCATTGTTGACTCTCATAAAGCGTTCGGGGTACTTGAATTTCTCACGGTATTTCTCCGCAAGATCAGGCGGGAGGGACTGGAACTTTTCTGCTTCAAAGGGAGCATAGGCAATGAAAAACTTCCCGCAAATGATGTCCAGCATCTCACGGGAGTTCTCCTCATAAACGGCACGATTAGGTGCCATCCCGGTGATTTTTCCTTCCTCATTGCAGATGATGGCGACCTCATCTGCAAAAGGCATATATTCCTCAATGTCGCCGCCGACCACCTCCTGCATCGCCTCCAAGGTGTCGTCGATCTCGATCATCTTGGGGTACTTGTTCGGCTCCACAAGCAGGACGGAAATCTTTCTGCTGCCTGCTTCTACCGGCTCCTTGCAGAGCGATTTGTCGAAAGAAATCGACTTGAACCCGATGCTGTCCACGAAGTAGAAGCCGGGATTCAGGGTATCGCTTCCCCTGATTTCGACTACATCCGACACGGAAAGAGAGCGTCCTTTGTAGTCGGCAGGATGGTCAACATTGAACTTCTGATAGATGTTTTCGAGAGAGATGCAGTCCATTTTGCCGTCATAAACTCTGTCGTAAGCGGCTGCGTTGACTTCCTTAGTGCCTTTGATTTTTTCGAGGGATTCCATTCCGATGAAGCACACATTGGCGGTATCCCTGTCCACATTGATCTGATAAATGCTGAACTCAGTCATCGTTCATTGGTCCTTTCTTTGGTTTTGTTGCGGTGGATACCGAGCTGGAAACAAAGAAAGTCATTGTAGTCCTTGCCGCAGGGCGGAGGGCTGTCAATGACTTCATACTTGCTCGGCAATATGGTTTTCAGCGCAAGGCTGGCTTTTCTCCCGGCGTTATCGTTATCGAAGTGCAGGAAGATTTTCTTTATCTGCGGCTTCTCATCGAGGTACTTCACAAGAGCCGCAGGGGTAGTGCTGTCCTCGATTCTCTCCTTGGGCAGATACACACCGGCGAGGGAAACGAGGTTGTCTTTCCGCCAATCTCTGCCCGCCATCTTTTCAAGCGTCGCATAGGAAAGCAGGTCAATGGCACACTCAAAGAGATGCACCGTGCCGCTGTCGCTGTCTGCGATCCGAAAAGAATAGTGCTTGTCACTGCCGGAGCAGTCACCCAAAACACGGCGGTCATTGGTCGCTCGGTAGGACGCATAGCGAGGGGTATTTTTCTCATCAAAGCCCACGCACACAAGATTGTGATACGGCAGGCTCTCGAAAATCAGCCCCTTGTCAATGCAGTATTGGATGATGGCATAGTCGATGCCCCTGCCGAAAAGATACTCTGTGATCTTATCTGTGGAAGCACTTTTATCCGGCAGAAGCAAGATTTTCGGCTCCGTTTTCTGCTTGGGTTTGACCGTCACCGACGGCATCACCGCCGCCTTTCCCATCAGCGTTTCAACCGCCTCTACAAAAGAACAGCCCTTGACTTTCACAAGATAGTCAAGGGCATTGCAGCCGCCGATGCGCTGTGACCACCACATCCACTTGCCGTTAGAAATCTTCAAGCTGTCGTGGGTGCGGGTGGTATAATTGTTACCGGAAATGCGGACAAGCTCCTGCGGCTCACAGCTTTGCAGATAGGTCAACAGGTCGATTTGCCGTGCCTGTTCCACCACCTCCGGTGGAATATATGGCATAAAATCACCTGCTTTCCCGTTGCTGTTTCTTCTCCTGCCGTTGCAGGCTCTTGTCAGCTTCCGTTTCGATGGAGTCCCGGATGGTATCCATATGCTCGGTTTCTCTATCCCGGAATTCCTTATACACATCACTGAGAGGACAAGGGGAACGAAGCAAAGCCCTTGCCTTTTCCGGCTCAAGCTCCAGCTCCTCCATACACATTACGATGTCCTCCCGCATCGTGTATTCGTAGGTGTGGTTGAGGATTTCGGACGGCTCCTGATGCAGTATCCAATCCCGATATTTGTCCTGCTCGGCTTTCATTTTCTCGTAAAGTCGAGCGTTGTAATCTGTTTCGTTCATAACGAACACCTCCTTCAAAATAGAAATAGCCGCCTGATTTCTTTTGAAAACCAAGCGGCTATGTATGTGGTTTATTCTGCTGTTAAAACAAGGCGCAGGGTGCAGATCGGCGGGATCAATTCATATCGTTATTATCTTTAATGCCTTCGTTCATTTTCTTAATCTTCCTTTTCCACACAAAATACTGAGCTACCCAAGTAGCGAGAAAGATCGCTACGAATATACCTACATAAGACAGAATTCCAGCGGTCGAATGGGGCATCCAGTTGGCAAAATAAGAGATAGGGAACATAATCACGCAAGCAATTGCGAAGTAAATCCCGCTTTGCTTTGCAAGACTCCACGAATCGATCTCCCAAATAACCGAAGCCATTGCAAAGCCTGTGCCCATTATTCCGCTCAGACCGGTTTGAATGAGAATCGCATTTAATTCGCTCCCCATTTTATTCACAAGCTCTGGATTGACCGGATGGAAGAAGCCATCCCCAATGCAGATTGAGATAATCACCGTAATGACATATCCGATTGCAATGCCAACAGGGAAACCAAGTAGTCCTCGTCCAATCAGTTTTTTCTTCATTTCTGCCACCTCACATTCCTAACAGTTGTTTGATTTTGGCGACGGATCGCCGTGAAACATAAGTAACCGTACCGTTTGAAAGCGTAATGCAAATTGTCCCGGCAAAGCTCAAATCAAAGCTCTTGACCTTTCTCAGATTGATAATATCCGAGTTTGATATTCGGACAAAAGTCTTGCTGTCAAGCCGTTGTTCCGCCTCGTATAGCCTCAGACGGAGCGCATACTCGCCGTGATTTGTCTCGGCAAACACCTTACCCGATTCAGCAAAAACACGGTAGATTTCAGACGGTTCCAGAACCTCGACCACATCCTCCCTGAATCCGGCAATGACCTGCGGTTGCTCGTCTGACAGTCTATTTATGATTGCATTGACTTCATCGGTCATTTTGTCCGTCATCACGATGATTTTTGGCTCTTTGCATTTTTCGTCTATCTTGATTTCAATTTGCATCGGTTCACCTCCTCGCTACGGTTACAGTATAGGAAAATCAAGAACCGATTTCTACCGATTCTCGATAGGTGGTTGTTTTAAGAACATAGGTGGTATTTTTTACGGGAATCTCATACCGGTCTGTATGGGCGGCTGATAAGTATCTGCGGTATGGGGTTGCTCCCATACCGCAGACGGATCATCTTTCCGGCTCGTTTTTGCGCTTTGCACTTCTCTGAACCGGAATGGAGAGCAGCTCTCTTGTGCGCTCTCCAAGTTGTTTTTCAATGGCTGTCAGCCGCTGCTCCGGCAAATTGAGGGACGGATGACGGGTGAACTTGAAGTCCACCATTCGCCGCAGCTGCGCTTTCTGCTTTGCGCCCATTACCTCTTTACACACATCCTCATAGGAAATGCGGTAGGGATTGGAACGGGTCTTTGCATACGCACTCAGGTTCTTGAAATCGTCCGGCATTGCATAGTTGAACAGCGACAAGCCGTTATCGAAGATCGGTGCAGGGGTGATAATTTCGCCCGTGTGATTGTTCCGCAGCAAGCCGAAGTTGCCGAAGTGTCTGTCCTCATTGTAAATCAGGGCGTCGAAAACCAGCATACTGCAAAGCTGCTCGTAGAACTCGTCGCCCAAGGTCTTGTAATAATCCAGGCAGGCTTTCAGCGTCGTCTTGCGGAGAATGCGCCCGATAGGGACGAAAGAGGTATCAATATCCGTGAACAGCCGGCACTTGGAGGCAAGGATACCTTTCCAGTTTTCCAAGTCGTACTGTACGCAGCCGATGCCCATCTTGTCTGCGATCTGACAGGCATAATACTCGCTGTACGGCTCGTTTCCGGTGTTCGCAGCCCCCTCCGTGCCGCCCTTATACAGATAGATGCCATCATCCTCCACAAAGCGCCAAGCCTTCCGCAGCATACCGTTGGTAGTCAGCTCCGGTGAGGTGGAGAATGCCTCCCGACTGCCGCCCACGCCGGTATAAGCTACCAGCGACAGCGCTTCGGAGAAGCGGTTTTCATAGAGGTTATAATCGGCATACTTGCCGTCAAAGTCGGCGGGGACGACCCAATAGCTGTCGTTGAGGGACAGCCCCATACAGACATCAATGATGCCCTTCGTGTTGTTTACGCTCAGTCCCAGCGTCTTTAAGATTTCATCTACAAACTGCCGGTTCTTCGGAATCACCCGTCGTTCCAGCCACTTCACAATGCCCTCGTTTGTCAGCTCCAAGTCGAGGGGAAACAGCTTTTGCTTTGCCGTTTCGGTGTGAAGAATTGTCGCCTGCAAGCCCTCCAAGCCTCTTTCCTCCAGCGTGAAGGTCAGCAGTGTTTCATCATAAAGGCGCAGGCTATATACTTTTTCCATTGTGCTGCTCCTTTCTTCAAGCATTACGGACACATCCTTATCAAGCGCTTCTGCGATCTTGATCATCAGGTCAAGGGAGAGGTTTTGCGTTCCTTTTTCGATGCGGCAGATGTTGGAACGCTGGGTTCCGATGCGCTTTGCAAGCTGCTCCTGCGACAATCCTTTTTCCAGTCTTGCCTGCGTCAGCTTCTGCACGATGCTCTGTCTTGCCGCCAGTAGTTCCTTTTCGGTCATACAAAACCCTCCCTTCCAGTCCATTATAATGTTATCATATATGATAACGATTGTCAAGAGGTTCGGCTATCTTTCCAAGTCCCTCGGTTTCTTTTCGGGCGGTTCTTCACCCTCATCGGGTTCACCGCCGACGATCTCGTTCTCACGCTTATCCACATTGAGCAGGGCGTTGAGTTCGTTCAGCCGGTCGGTCTTGGCTTTCAATTCTTCCTCCTGCGGGAACGGTCTTTCCACATCGACCTTCGCAGTTTCAAACTGCTTTTTGAGGTTATCAAGCTCCATTTCGTTCATCTCCAAACGCTTCGGAAGCCCCTCCAGCGCATTATCCAAGCGTGTGATGTTGCCGAAGGTGTCCGTGCCAAGGGTTACGGGATAACCAAGCTCGCCTTTAAGCCGCACCTTGTATTCTCTTGCTTCAAAGTACAGCTCCATCGTAAAGCCACGGTACTCACCGAGGGGAATGGGTTCGGGATTCGTCATTGCCTTACACGCCTCCAAGATGGCGTTGCCGGCATCCGCTTTCTCTGAATAGAACGCACCCTTGACCGTCATACCAATAAAGGTTTCATCAGACGGCTTAGGGTGCTCTGCCACTCTTTCCATATCGGATTTCAATCCCGCAATTACATCAGAGCGCCGTGCGATCTCCTGCGGATAGAACTTGATGATCTTGTCCTCCAAAGCATATTTTTCGGAAAGGAAGCTGGACTTTAAGAGCCGCAACTTCTGGACCTGAATGTCCAAGTCCATCTTCTCTTTGATGTAGGGATTGCCGGTCGCCAGCATTTTGATTTCAGCGTAAGACAGTGCGGTTTCGTCAATATCTTCGCAGGAGCGTACCGGCGATTTGCTGGTCATTATCTGCGAAGCGAACTTCTGTTTGCCTTCCACGAGCTGATATAAGTAGGCATCAAAGGTTTCTTCCGTCACGAAACGGTAGATGTGAACCTCTGCATTTTCGTTGCCTTGCCGGATACTTCTGCCGAGCCGCTGTTCCAAGTCGGAGGGTCGCCACGGGCAATCGAGATCGGAGGATGCGGTAAGTTTGTTCTGCACATTCGTACCGGCTCCCATCTTCTGCGTACTGCCCATCAGGATGCGGACATCCCCTCGGCGTACCTTCTTGAACAGCTCCAGCTTCTTTGCTTCGGTATCTGCTTCGTGGATGAACTTGATCTCATCGGCGGGTACACCACGGGCAATCAGCTTCTGTCGAATGTCGTCATAGACATTGAAGGAGCCGTCGTTTTTCGGCGTAGACAGGTCGCAGAAAAATAGCTGGGTCAACCGCTTCTCACTGCCACGCACCCAAGTTTCAAACATAGCGTCCACGCAGGCGTTGAGCTTGCTGTCCTCAAAATCAGGGAGCAACGGATTGATAAGCCGCTGGTCAAGTGCCAGCTTTCTGCCGTCGTTTGTGATCTTGAGCATATTATCCACTCTTGCATCAACCATACCGTTCCGCACCCTTTCGGCTCTTTCCGCAAGCCCCGCAACCATATCCCTTTGGATTTCAGAGGGCTTCACCGAGATGTTGTGAAAGACCGCTTTCGGCACTGGCAGGTCAAGCATATCCGCTGTTTTGATGTCTGCGATTTCCTTAAACATCGCCATCAGCTCCGGTAAATTGTAGAAACGGGCAAAGCGTGTTTTAGCTCGGTATCCCGTTCCTTCGGGTGTAAGTTCTACTGCCGTAATGGTTTCTCCGAAAGTGGAAGCCCAGGCATCGAAGTGCTGCAAGTTGTTCTGAACAAGGGTATTGTACTGCAAGTACCGCTGAATGGTGTAAAGCTCGACCATCGAATTGGAGATCGGCGTTCCTGTCGCAAACACTGTCCCACGCCCTCCGGTCAGCTCGTCCAAGTACCTGCATTTCATAAAGAGGTCGCTGGATTTCATCGCTTCGGTTTAGCAATGCCGCCTACATTTCGCATTTTGGTAAAGAGAAACAATGACGATAGGTAATCCTTTGAACGTGATGTGCGGCGAAGCCGCACATTCGTTTCCTCCGGATTTTCCCCCGTCTCACGCCGGGCGTGCACCTTTCAGCGCACCCGGCCTACCATCAGATTGACTTACTTTCTACTGATTTCATTGCATCTGTACCCTCACGAATACAGCGCACTTGTAAATTTCACTTTTTGAGTTTTTCACGATATTTCTTGATTTTGCGTACCGCCTTGGCATCCAACTCTGGCGGTATAGGACTGTTGTGTACCATGCGGTGACACGGTATACATAGCCATGCTAAATTTGGAACTTTGTTGATTCTTTCAATCGGAAGTCGTGGATTTACATGATGACAATGTTTCGGAATCAGTTCAGAGAAATATCTACCACAGCATTTGCATTTTCCCTTATCTCGGTTGTAGGCATATTCCCGATTCATAAAATACTCGAAATTGGCTCTCCATCCCTTGCCGCTAGCGTAGATGGATAAGGCTATATCTTCGGGTGTATTGATGGAGGGGCGGTCACAGGGCAACGGTTTATGCTTGGTACGATAATTTACATACCGCCTGCGTCCATCCTCCGTATAAGGGGTCATTTTCTGGTCAAATGGTTTGCTTTCATAACGACTGTGTGTAATAAACGCATAGGTTATTCCGAACCATTTCCCATCAATTTGAATTGCGAAGGTTTTACTGTCATAACCTTCGTGCCGATGTGGCAGATTACTTAATTCCTTTAACGGCACCTGCATTTGGTTGTACTGCTTGGGAAACAGGTTTTTCCATACTGCCAACGCCGTATTATTCACTCTACGGTCAATGGCATGGTAGGCATGAGAACAGATAGAGGGTTGCAAATACTGGGCCAGTCCCATAATCACGGAGTTCACATACTGGATTTGAGCCGCCTGCGTGTTGGATTGCGTGTATAATCCAATTTTCCTAACTTCTTTTTGCAAGGTATGGATTTTCTTCGTCAATCGTTCCATATCAGGGAATGGCTTTCCTACCAGATTATCTGACCATGTGGCTGGGTCTGGTGTTTTCCTCTTTCGTTCTGCCTTGACTATGTAACCGAGGAAATGAATACCATTCTTTCTCAAATCGGTTACATAGGTCTTTTCCTGTGACAGTTCCAACTTCATGCGATGCTTAAAATACTTTGTCAGTTCATGCTTCATACGGAACGCTTCCTGTTCCGTAGAGGTCAGGATCACCCAATCATCCGCATAGCGAAAATTGTATTTCGGGGTGATTCCAGACCATTTCAGCCTTCGGGTATCGTTGCATTTGTGCTTGCATTGACGGTGCGGCTCCATATAGCAGCGCCCCACATACCAGTCAAAGTCATTGAGATACACATTGGACAGCAACGGAGATAATATACCGCCCTGTGGTGTTCCCATTTCTGTTGCATGGTATAAGTCCTGATCGATATATCCGGCTTTTAGCATTTGGCTGATGATTTTCAGAACCCTCTTATCGTGGATTCCGATTCGCCATAGCTTTTTCAGCAACAATCTATGATTGATGTTGTCAAAACAGCCCTTTATATCTCCCTCGACTGCCCATACCGGCTGGTCTTTGGATTTCACACTTGCATTGATGACATTGACAATATCCCGGATAGCGTGCTTCTGCGCCCGGTAAGGACGGAAACCATAGCTGTGCGGATAGAATCTCGCTTCGCATATCGGTTCCAGAATCAGTCGCATACATTCCTGTATAATCCTATCCAATACAGTGGGAATACCCAGAGGTCGCTTTTTGCCGTTTGCCTTTTCGATATACTTCCGTTTGGCTGGCTTCGGCTTGTAATTGGAGATATTTGATTGAATCAACTGAAATAGTTCTTCTTTTGGCATTTGCAGATACTTGTCCATTTTCATCCTGTCCACACCGGCAGTTTTGCTGCCCTTGTTGGACTTGATGTTATGAACAGCGGTTACAATAGTCACTTCGCTGACCATTGCTTCCAACAGTCCCGTGAATGAAACGCCTTGCCCCGATTTTTCATAGAGCAGGTCTTGAAACTGTTTCAATTCTTTTCCTGTTGAAAATCTGACGCTTAAATGCACAAGGTTTTCACCTCGCAGTTCGTCACCCGTCTTTCAGGGAGTTATTGGATTTTCTTTCGTGAAATTTACAAATCAATCTGACTCGTGCCCTTCGCCGTGGGGCATTTCAGCCCCGTGTAATTGGCATTACCCAATTGCAGACTACTATGGCACGGCTGACTTCCTGTATTCTTCATTGTGCTGTAACACTCCAAATACAGGCTCTCAAACGTTCCCAAATCTCTATCCTTGTGGTCAATAGACCGTTGAAACCCTTGGGCCGCTACCTTACACCGGGAGAACCTAACCACACTTTGAATCACAGTTGTTGTGTGGTTCCGCATGAATATTTCATTTCATGGGGCATATACGGAAAAACCAGCCGTATCTGCTTTCTCCAATCTTCATCCTTTCGGATGCCAAGCACTCTTACGATGCTGCATAGCTTTCACTACTGGATAGCCATAGGTTTCGGAAGCCCGCACCATTATTATCCATGCCTTTCGGTTTAGGTTTTCAGGTTACGACTTCACCACGCTTTGTACCCTGTCTATTTACAGATAGACAACGCACAGTGGAGTATTAGCTCTCGTACTGCCTGCGGTTTGACAGACCGCTGTGGGATTTCTCCTTTCCGGCATTGATTCTGTACGGCAGAGGAATTTCACCTCTGAATTTGAGATTTGAGTTCTCTACGATATTTTCTTGATATATCAAGTGCTATCGCATGGTGCTTTTCGTCATAGCTGTCTGCTACGACTTATGCACAACGTTTCGCACGGTTCTTGTAGTAGTGACTCTCATCGATAAAGAGTCTGTCTACACCCAACTCCTCAAAGGTCACGGTATCATCCTTTTTGGATTGGTCGTTGAGCTTATCGAGCTTCTGCTTGACAGATTTCTTTGTGCGCTCCAGTTGTTTTACGGAGAAGTTATCTCCACGGTTCTTTTTCAATTCCGCAATGCCCTCCGTTACCTCATCAAGCTGCTGTTCAAGGATCGCCCGCTGCCGTTCAATGGACATCGGTATTTTCTCGAACTGCGAATGCCCGATAATGATGGCATCGTAATCGCCGGTGGCAATTCTGCCGCAGAACTTTTTGCGGTTCTTGGTTTCAAAGTCTTTCTTCGTTGCCACCAAAATATTGGCTGAGGGATAGAGCTGTAAGAACTCCGATGCCCACTGCTCAGTGAGGTGGTTGGGTACGACAAACAGGGATTTGCTGCACAATCCGAGCCGTTTGGACTCCATCGCCGCCGAAACCATCTCGAAGGTTTTCCCTGCGCCCACGGCGTGTGCAAGCAGCGTATTGCCGCCGTAGAGGATGTGCGCCACCGCATTTCTTTGGTGTTCCCGAAGCTCGATTTCCGGGTTCATACCACTGAAAACGATGTGGCTTCCATCGTACTCACGGGGACGCAGGCTGTTGAATTTCTCATTGTAAAGGATGCAAAGCCGTTCTCTGCGTTCAGGGTCAGACCAGACCCAATCCTGAAAGCCCTGCTTGATAAGCTCTTGCTTTGCCTGTGCGATTGCCGTTTCCTTCTTGTTCAGAATGGCTTTCTTTTTGCCGTCTGCGTCCTCCACATAGTCAAAGATGCGGACATCCTTTAGGTTCAGTGTTTCCTCAATGATTTTGTAGGCGTTGATGCGCCCCGTACCGTAGGTGCTGTATGCCTTCACATTGCTGCGGTCATAGGACTTGCCCTCAATGTTCCATTCGCCGGTATAGGCAGAGAAATGAACCTTGATGTTCCACTGTGCGTACCTCGGTGTTCCTAAGAACTCAAACATAAACTGTTCGACAATTTCGGTCGGCAGCCAAGTAGCACCAAGCCGAACGGCAATTTCGCTGGCGGTCAGGTCTTTGGGCTGCACCCGTTCCAGTGCTTCCACATTGACTGTGTAATCTTCGGGGTAAAGCTCCGCTGACTTCCGGGCGAGTGCCAGCTTTTCACGGACATTGCCGGAGAGGTATTCGTCTGCCATCAGGTACTTTGCCTGCGTGGAATTGCCGTACCCGTACATCGGGTTCAGAAAGATAACGCCCTTCAAGTCTGCAAAGATTTCTTCCTCGGTCTTGCCGGTCAGCTCGCACATATAATCCATATCCACACGGGCTTTTTCGCCCATAGAAACGGCAAGTGCTTCGCTGGAGGTATCTACGGAAGTGACCGGGGTGTGTGGCTTGATGGTTCGCTTGTAGAATATATCCGCCTTGCGTTCAAGCTGCCCTTCATCGCCCAAGACCTCAAGAGCAGAGAGCAGAGAAAAGGAGCTGTCCTGCGAAAATGCGGAGATGTTGGCACGGCTGTTGATAAGTCCGTACTGCCCCGAAAAGGTATCATAAAGAGCGTTTAATCGCTCCTGCTCCGCTTTAATTTCCGAGTCGGGGTAATCCTCCGTCTGCAATTCAATCAGCTTTCTGACCGAATCACGGATGCGGATCATACCCTTTATGCGATTCTCTGCGGTAGCCGATACCTCCACCGGAGCCATACGGCTGTTTTCTCGGAAGTAGATTTTATCGTCCAGCACCGTATAGGAGAAGTTGCGAACGGTGGGATCTGCGGGAATGGAATTGTCCTCCTCTGCAAGCTCATCCTCCACCTCATATGCGGTCAGCTCACCGTGAATATTGGAAACGGCTTCGCTGAGTTGCTCGGCAAGGTCTGCCCCCTCGTAAGGGACGCAGGTGGCTTCGGGACCGAAACGCCCCGACACCATTTTCATTTCACCGAGTATCATTTCAGGATGCTCAACAAAGTAGCTGTTCATCAGGATACCGTTTTCATCCGTGCCGAGCTGTACCCAATCCGGCTCTATATCCACAATGCGGTCACGCTTTTGCAGAATAAGAATGTCCGAAACGACCTCCGTTCCGGCGTTACCCTTAAAGGTGTTGTTAGGCAAACGGATAGCACCAAGCAGGTCGGCTCGCTGAGCAATATATTTGCGGACAGCGGAGTTTTCCTTGTCCATTGTGCCTTTGCTCGTAATGAGTGCCATTACGCCGCCCGGACGGAGCTTGTCCAAGGATTTGGCGAAGAAGTAGTCGTGAATGAGAAACTTGTGCTTGTCATAACGCTTGTCAGGAGCCTTGAAATCCCCGAAGGGTACATTCCCCACAACGGCATCAAAGAAGCTGTCAGGGAGATTTGTTTCCTCAAAGCCCTGTGCGGCGATAGAGGACTTTTGATATAACTGCTGTGCGATACCGGCAGAAACCGTATCCAGCTCCACACCGTAAATCTTGCTTTCCTTCATTTCTTCGGGAAGCATACCGATAAAATGCCCGATGCCGCAGGACGGTTCCAAGATGTTTCCCTCACGGAAGCCAAGCTGTTTCATCACCTTATACACGGCATTGATAACCGTTGGCGGCGTGTAGAAAGCGGTCAGAGTGCTTTCTCTTGCGGAAGCGTATTCCTCCGGTGTCAGGATGTTTTTCAGCATCCCAAACTCTGTCTGCCAAGAACCGGCTCGCTCATCAAAGGCTTCGGGAATACCGCCCCAGCCAACATACTTGGAAAGAATGATCTGCTCGTCCGGTGTTGCGAAGCGGTTTTCTTCCTGACACCTTTTCAGAACGGTGATCGCTGCATAGTTGCGGTGGAAGCGTTCTTTCTTGTTGACCTCCTCGACCTCGTGAGAAGCAAGGTCAAAGGTATGGCGGTCTGCCATTGGGATTTCGGGATGAATATCAAAGGTCTGCACCCGGCTTTTCTTCGGATGCTCCCAAACAGGGGTAAGAGGTGCTTCCACCTGTGCAAGTTCTTCCTCGGAGAGATAAATAAGGTCGTCAAAGGACAGTGCTTGCAGTCCTTTTTCGGTCAGTTCTTCAAGAGACGCATACTGCACACTGCGGACGACCTTGCCATCTGCAAGAGTTTCGATGCGGAAATCCACAAGGTTGACCCTTGCCTGTATTTTGTGCTTGTCATCCTCTGTGGTGGTGTAGGTAATACCTACATTGGTAAGATCGGTGTAGTCCGCACCATCCTCACGCTGATACTCCTCACGGCAAAAATCATCAATGAGATGCTTCGCCGTATCAAGGGAGGCTTCGGTACGCTCAATGGGAGGAATCCCTTGAAGCTGTTTCAGATAGTCGTTTGCCTGCCATTCGCTGGCAAACTCCTCACTGACGCCCTCTTCGTCTACATAGATTGCGCTGCGGGTTTCATCCCAGACCGCATAGCCGTTTTCTGTTTCAATGACGGCAAATCGTTCCGTAAGATACGGGCTGTCGATGATCTCAAAGCCCTTGGGCGGTGGGTCAAGCTGTGCGATAAACCCGTGCGGAATGGTACTGCCGTCCTTGTCCTTATACAGAACAATACTCATCGGCACACCGTAGTAGTTTTCCTCCTTGATGTCTTTCTCAAACTGATAAGGACTGGTGTACTCGATGCTTTCACCGACCTTGCCGTCCGTGCCGAGATAGTCGATCCTGCCGATAGGTTTGGACTCGATGGGCGCTTCCTTAGTGGTGGAAACCACGGTGCGGGTAATGCGTTTACCGTCCTCCAAAGCGTTGACCTCTACATCGTACCCTCTGTCGGTCAGCATTGTAAGGTAGGTTTCCAAGCGGTGCTGCGGAAATCCCACCATAGGGACACGGGTGTTGTGATCGACGGCACGGGTCGTCTGCGTCAAATCAAGGGCTGTCCCGACGACCTCTGCGTCATCAGCATAGGCTTCAAAGAAATCTCCCATCTGATACAGTACAAGGCTACTCGGATTGTCTGCTTTGGTTTTAAGATACGCCTGATAGAACTCCGGCAAAGCAGCATCCTTTGGCTTTTCTCTTTCTGCCGCCTGTCTGATACGCTCCACAACGCTCTGCGGCAAGTCCTGCACATAGAAGGTGATCTCACCTTCGGGGGAGATATGAGCAATGTTCTGATAGTCCCCATTGACCTCCACAGCACGGTTCCAAACGGTCAGTCCGTTGCCGAGATAGCCCATCCCGATGTCATACTCGACCGCCTTTTCTTCGGGCTGTTTAATAGCGACCTTCAAATGGTCATTCAGCGGGTTCTCCTGCACCTTGCTGTCGAACTCAGTTCTCGTCATTTCCTTGTTGAAAAGCGGAAACTGCGTATCATAGAGCATCACACGCTCATCATCAAAGGACAGGATTTCATACTCGTTTGCGCCGAGATAGACGGTGCTGCCGAGGTGGTACTCATATCGCTCATTTTTCGGCTCTGCCTTTTCGGAAGGTGCGGTAGACAAGATTTCTCTGTTCCTGCGTTCCTCGGCAAGCTCTGCTCGGCGTTCTTCCTGCCTTTGCAACCATTCAGGATACTGTGCCTTTTCCTTGGGGTTCAGGTAACGGTCGAGTTTTATCAGCTCGCCAATACGCTTCTCCACCTGACTCCATTTCAGGTCGATATGAGGTTTATCGCTTCCGATGCCTTTAGAAATACGGATACCCTTACCGTCGTGCTGTTCATCAATACCGGCTCCGACGATTACGGGATAAGCACCGCCCCAGCCGTATTCGTTTTTCAGAAAGTCGGCATTTTCCTTTGCAGACAGGCTCTTTTGGAACTGCTCATAGATTCGCATTTTTCCCTCAGAGATGCCGCTTCCACGGGTGAGAACAGCGTCGATGATCTCCTGAGAGAAAGTAAAAGCAGAGGGCTTTCGTTCCTCTGCTCCTGCTGTCATCAAGCTCAACTGCCCGTCAATGGACGGCAGCGGTTTCATCGTGTCCTGCAACTCCCCAAGTAACCGCATCGCTTCAAAATGCTGGGCAATTACGCCCCAATCATAGAAGCTCTGCGCTGTACGGGAGAGATAGCTGCCCTCCCAAAGCTGCAACACATTCTGATAGGTCTTGTAGCCGCACCGTCTGCCGTCGCTCAGGATGACCTCGGTGTAGTCGTTGTTGAAAATGCGCTTGATATAAGAAATACGGGCGTTCTCATCAGCGGTAGCTTCAAAGAATGCCCGTATCTCGTCCTTGCTTGCCTTTAGGTGCGGCGTGGTGCCGAGGATTTCACGAATCGTATCGTCGCCGCCAAAGAACGGCAGGCTTTTATCCTCGTGACTTCGGTCGTAATAGTCTAAGCGAAGATTACCTCCGCCATCACGATCTCCCGAACCCGGCTCCGGATACTGTTCATCTTCCGAACCCAGCTCATCATATCCGTCGCTTTCAGATTCTCCGTCACGCCCTCCGACGCTGCCATCTGCTCCGTCAGCATCTGTTCCATCTCGTTCGCTCTGCGCTCCGTGTCGTTCAGATGCTCGTTCAGGGCGCAGCTCGTCAGCAGGTTGTAGTAGCGTACCTTGTGATGCTCCTTCAGGAACTTCTTCCGCATCCGGGCGTACCTGCCCATCGACAGCTCCAGCTGCTCCGGCATTGTCAGATCGGGGAGCAGATAATCCCCCTGCCTCGTGTAAGTGATCTCGTTCATCGTCAGGACTCCTTTCGGTTTTTTCTTTGCCTACATTGTAATCGGCTTTGGTTTTCTCTGCAATTATGCGATTTTGACGGTCGAGGGCAAGAATGGTGCGGGAAATCTCCGCAAGTCCCATTTCCGCAATATCGCTGGTGGCATAGCCGAGGGCGTTCAGCGTGGCAGGGGTCGTAAAATTCACCACATCCCGAAGATCATCGGGTTCAAAGTATTCTCCGGCTTCAATGCCCAGGCGGGTCATCGTCATATAGGCGACGCTATTTCGCACCGCCGTTTTGAAAATGTGGGTGATTTCTTCTTCGGATACGCCGTCCAGGAAGCTGTCTTTCACGCTGTAGATCAGATCGGAGAGATAGTCGGGGATGTTGTCCTCTACGGCGTTTCTTGCCGCCGACTCGATGGCAACGGCAAGGGTTTCCTTGTCGTTCAACTCTCCGAAGGTGCTTTCCAGCGTGTCGATCACTTCTGCCGTGTATTCGTCCCGCATTTGCCAAATGGGAACTCTGCGGGAAAAGCGGCTGGGATGCGTGTCGGAAATATCGAAGTAGTGGACAAGCCGCTGGCGGCGTTGGTCGGCATCCTCAAAAACGGCAATGCCGTGCGCCCCACGATTGACCCATCGCCCAAACTTTTGGTTCCAGTCGTCGATCTGAAGAACGGCGGTGGCGTCCGGTCGCTGTGCGTGTACCAAAAGCTGCTCGTCAAAGCGCAGACGGTAGTTGTAGCAGGCAGAGCGCAGAAACGCTTCCCAGCTTGCGGGGTTTGCAACAACCGTTTTACAGGTTCGGTTATACAGCTCCGAAATGAAGTCGTATTTTCGTGCCATCGGCGGACACCTCCTTATCGTTCATAGTCTTTTGGCTTGATGGCTTTGCCGTTCTCATCATAGCTCTTGGGTTTGGCGGCAATGGAGTCCCACCGGATCATAGAACCGGCAAGCATCGCCTGCTCCTGTGCCTTAGTCACGCCCAACTTTTCATTGAACTTGTCTTTAATTGCTTCGTTCTCCGCACGGTTCCCGTCGTTTAAACTTGTGGCGGTGTAGCCCTTTTGCCAGCGGTCGATTTGAATGACTTCGCCGGTAGACGGGAGTATGGAGTAGCACATCGGAGGCAAGGGCGGCTCCATAGGAGCGTAGGTACAGCCGCCTTGCTCCATACGCTCGGCAAACTCGCAAATGTGAAAGAGATTGCGTCCGACCTCTGTGTGATAGTTGTCAATATAGCGGCAGGGATAGCTTTCCGTCTTGCCGTCACGGTCGGTCACAATGATGCGCTCTCCGTCCGGGATACGGAACAACTCTTTATAGTGGCTGTCAATAAAGCGAATGTCCCGGTTGGCTTCTTCGATGTGCTTGTCCAGCCATTCCTTTACATAGCAGAGGCAGTAGAAGTTATAGTCGCCCCTCGTTGGATTACAGCGAAGCACGAACGCATATTTCTCGGTATCTGCTCGGAAGCCGAACTCAGTGGTATAAGCACCCTGCATTTCGCTTTCCTTGTTCTCACGCCCATAACGCACCATCTGAGAACGGCTTTGAAGCAGTCCGTACTCCTCGGAGCGCAGGGCGTTGATTACATCATCCAAGTCCCGCTTGAACTCATCGCTTTTCCATTGCGGTCGGGTATCAAACCAAGTGGTATAAAACTGATCGCCGCTTGAGCCGAAGTCCCCACGCAGATAACCGATATTGCCTGTCTGCCCTTGAAGCTGCGAGCTTTGAGCGTAGGTGTATTTGCGTTCGGGAACGGTCAGCGGTCGCAGTGTGAAATCTGTCATTATCTTGCGCCCCTTTCTTGCAGTGTTCGTTGTTTCGGGATGTCAAAGCCGTAAACGGCGGCGATTTCATCCCCAAGTCGCCGGGTCAGCCGGGTAATATCGGCTCGTGTGGCTTTGCCGTGATAGATTTTATCTCTCAGGTTCTCCATCTGCGTTTCGGAAACGCCGTCTTTGAACACACGGTAGAGATAGTGATTTGTGCCGTCGTGATGAGTTGCATCGGCACGAAGATCGCCGTACTTATCTACATACCATTCGGTATAGTCGGTGTCGGCATACAGGCAATCTCGGATGTTGCCGGAGGGGATGTCCTTGTAGCCCATCACTCTGCCGTTCCATCTGCCGATGTCGCCAATGACAATGATTGGCTGGGAAAGCTGAACATTCAGGTTGACTCGCTCATCGGAGAGGTAGTCGTAATTGGTTTCCTCCATCCACTCATAGAGTGCCTGCTCATCATTCGGGTCGTCGTCCAGTTCATTCGCTTCAAGGAATTCCTTGTAGTCCTCTCGCCAGTCGTCCACATCAAGGTTTTGGTTGCTCCAAATGATGTGGCGGTCATTCGGTCGTGTCGCTTGGCTCATCTGTTCCACCTCCCAAGTAAGAGAAAAGGCGATTCTTTGCGACCTGCTCCTGAAGCTCGGTGATGACCGTCATATCCGGCACGGTCACATCGGGGATTTTCAGGATCGTCGGCAAGGTCAGCGCCTTCAGGTCTTTTTCGGTTTTACAGCCTGCGTCAAAGAGCTTTGCCAGCACCTTCATTTTCTGCTGCAAGCCCTGTTCGGCTGCGGTTTTCTTTGCTGCCATAGGTGTTTACCTCCTTATCGTTCGTGCTCCTTTTGAGATTTCGTATATGGCTTTCTGTCGAAATCACTTTTCCCGACCTCACCTTGCCACTCGAATAGTTCATTTTCTCCCGGACAGTAGAGTTTGCCGTTGTCTGCACACACAAACAGATCACAGTTCTTGATGCTCGACTTCTTGTAGAACTCCGCATAGCTATATGAGGTTTTGCTCTCAGGACAATCCCTGCTCATAAAGCCAATTGTTGGCAATATTATAATGGGTAAGCATGACCCCTTTCGGGAATCCCGTAGTACCGGAAGTATACTGCATGTTCACCGTATCATGGCAGCTTACCAGTTTCTTGGCGTTAATCAGTTCCTCATCGTCAATGTTGCTTCCTAACA
>OGYM01000003.1_pt1 | contig 138490 bp, 109 predicted proteins | sample 1576491 | NCBI WGS metagenome assembly OGYM01 (sample SAMEA3541515, study PRJEB24748) | human gut metagenome | biome: human gut; feature: human-associated habitat; material: faeces | place: China | collected 2012 | reverse complement strand
GCGGAAGATGAGCCAGGGCATCAATGGCGTCCAGACGGTCTATTCCTATGAAGCAACCGCGGAATACGGGGCCGTCCACAAGGTGACGGAGACCGTGCAGGCCAACGGAAGCATCGTTCCCGGACAAAGTACCCGGAACGTAGAGTACATCGCTGAAAACGGCGCCACCACCAGGAAAGAACAATACGTTCACACCGGAAAGGACTGGTCGCTGATTGCCTCGGAGGACTATGAATACGATACCGAGCGGAAGTTGATCAAAACGACGAGGGGCAACGGCCGCTTCAGCACGACGGAATGGATGTGCTGTGGGCCGTTGAGGGAAACCGATGAAGACGGCATCACCACCAGCCATGGGTACAACTCGGCCAAGCAGCTGGTGGAAACCATCCGCTCGGCGACGGAAACCACGCCTGAAACGATTACTTCCTACAGCTATGATGCGGCGGGAAGGACGATTGCCACGCGCCGCGACATAGGAGCCATGACCACGGTGGAAAGGACGGAGTATGACAATTTGGGAAGAACGATTGCCACGACGGATGTTCTTGGTCGCGTGACTCGGACTGAATACAGCGAAGACGGCCTTACCACCACGGTTACCACTCCGGCAGGGGCCACTCTGGTTACCAAAACCTATTACGACGGCACTGTCATTCTGGAGGGAGGAACCGGCCAGCGCGAAATGGAGACCAGGCTGGAATTGACTTCGGAAGGCATCCTGACCATGACCTTGTCAAAGGGGGTGGTACTATCCCGGACTTTAGAAAACGGCTTTGGCCAGACCATCAGGCAGGAACATCCCAATACTCTAGGAGATTTTATCGTCACTCGAAACTTCTACAATGCCAAGGGGCAACCGGTTCGTTCCCAGATGGAAGACATGGCCTCTACAGTCACCGTCTACAATGAACTGGGACACGCCGTGAGGCGGATCGTCCAGCTGGACGGCCTCCATCCGGAGGACACCTCCAGAAACAGAGTATCAGAAACTTCCTCCTGTTACCGGATCCGGGAAGACGGCATTTACCGGGTACAGACTTCCACCACCTACAATGCCGACGGACACCCCCTTACTCAAATCACGGAGAATATGGTTTCACAGCTTGATCCTGCACTAGAAAGCAAGACCATTACCACGGACATCTACGGACAGCAGAGCGTACAATGGACGGAGTACACTGTTCCAACCAGGCGCACCCGGTTCAGCCGCATTCCCACTTCCGATATTACAGCCGAGATCCTTGTCGTCGACGGGTTTATGGTAAGCCAAACGAATCATGCCGGGGTCCATTCCTCGCAGGAACGTTCTTATACCTCCACAGGAATGATTCTAAAACAAACCGATGCCAGAGGCAATGTGACGACGATTGAAACTGACTTAGACGGACGACCAGTCAAAACCACGGATGCAGCCGGCAACGTCACCACCACCAGTTACCTGTCCTGCTGTGACCATCCTGCCTGCATTACTGATGCGCTGGGAGGCACTGCTTGCTATTCCTATGACATCCGCGGCAGAAAGACAGCCGAATACGGCACGGCCATCCAGCCGGCCTGTTTCGCCTACGATGAAGCCGATCGTATGGTCTCACTGACCACTTTCAGGGCAGATCAAGGCGACATCACCACTGATCCTTCCGATCGAACCGACGGGGACACTACCACCTGGATCTACGATCCTGCCACGGGATTGGAATGGAAGAAAACCTATGCCGACGGCTCCCGTGTTACTAAAACCTACGACGATCTTAACCGTCTAAAGACATTGACCAAGGCCAGAGGTATTGTTACCACCTACGCTTATATGCCACTGACCGGGGAACTCGCTTGCGTCTCCCATAGTGACAGCACTTCTGGATGGGAGTTTACCTACAACCACTTGGGACAAATGACCTCCGTCCGGGACGCCTCCGGAATCAGGGAACTTTCCTATGATGCCTATGGCCGCATGATCCAGAAGACTTCCTTTGGAAGCGTGGAAAGCTGCATCCAGGAAAAATACGACCCCTTGGGACGTTCTGAAGGCTACCGCCTGATGGTCGGCAGCCAAACCGTGCAGCACTCCCATCTTGACTATGATTCCAAAGGTGCCATCATCGGGATGAATCTGGAAGGACTGGAGTCTTCCTTTACCTGGCAGTATGAGCCAACCAGCGGCTTCCTCAACCATCTCACCTACCCCAACGGCATGGTCCGCCAACACACCTACCATCCCAGGCTCAACCTCGTGGCCTCCATCGGTTATAAGATGGAGGGAAATGAGGAAACAGTTGTTGGGCATGAATATCAGTATGATGCCCTGACGCGTCCAGTTCAACGCCGGGACTCCTGGGATGCCGCCCTTCCTGCCATAGTAAGAGATTTTACCTACAACAACCGCAGTGAATTAACTGGAGATCAACTCAGGGAGAGAGGCAGCTACAGCTATCGGTACGACAACATCGGCAACCGCAAGACTGTACGGGAACTGGAGGAAGAAGTATCCTACAATGCCAACCGGCTCAACCAGTACACGGACATTACCAGAAATACGGAACCATTCATTCCCACTTACGATGCAGACGGCAATCAGACCAGAATCAAGACTTCTACCGGCATTTGGAAAGTGAGCTATGATGCCAATGATCGCCCTGTAATTTTTACCAGCAAAGACGGACGGACTGTCCTTACCTGCGGCTACGACTACCAGGGAAGACGCTTCAGCAAGAAGATCACTGTCAACGGCTTAACAGCCAGCCATTGCTGGTTCCTCTACCGCGGCTATTTGCAGGTGGCCCAACTGGATTTGATGAGCCCTTCTTACAGACTTGTGAAAACCTATCTGTGGGATCCGACGGAACCGATGGCCTCGCGTATCTTGATGATGACCAACTGGAAGGATAATGGTACGGGAATAAAGGAACATTTTTGCTTCATGCACGATGCTCTGAAGGACGTCACTTCCATCTTCGACTGTAAGCAGACGCGAAGGGCGCGCTATGAGTATGCCCCCCTTGGAGCCCTAATCACGACGCAGGGCGACAGGGCTCAGGAAAACAAGTTCAGGTTTTCCTGCGAGTTCATGGACGACGAGCTTGGCCTGATCTACTACAATTACCGCTACCTGAATCCTACAGATGGCAGGTGGATTAACAGGGATCCTATTCGGGAATACGGAGGACGAAACTTATATGGATTTATCAAAAATAGAATTTTTAAACAACTTGATTATCTTGGTCTATATACATTAATTAATGCTACTGAATCTGTAAAATACATATATCATGATGGACTGGTTTTTCCTTCAAATTTGTCAGATGCCTATGAAGGAACAATAGGTGATTGTCCAAAATGCGGATGTGTGTTAGTATGGATTCATGGTTATAATACTACTCTAGCAGAAGCGATGACAAGATTTGAAGTGGTTGAAAAAGCTTATAAGAGTTCGGAAGGAAAATGCGATGTTTATGGGTTTGCGTGGAACGGAAATCCTGGTGCTTCAAACTTTAAAGACGCGGTAAAAGGTTCTAGATTTACAGGATCAGGTGCATTTTCTCATTTTCTTAGAGATTTAAAAGCCAAATGTCCTAACATAAAAGTACATATCGGAACTCATAGCTTAGGAGCTGGAGTAGCTCTTGAAGCATTGGCTCATGGGGAAGATATCGGCAATATAGGCAATGTTTTCTTGGCCAATCCTGCAGTTGACAATGAGTCTCTGGAACCAGGAGAAGAATTTGAAAAAGCTCCTGCTAATGCTGATTCTATTCATTTAGCAATCAGCAAAGAAGATGATATTTTGGAATTCGTTTATCCACTTTCCGAATTCAATGTGGCTCTGGGAGAGAATGGCCCAGATCATCCTGAAAATGTGCCAGCAAATGTAATAACTCACGATTTTACGAATGACTTTGGCGACAACCATGGCGCTGTTTATATCCCTTCTAATAATTCGAATTTTTGGAATATAGCCAGCGGATTATTTAAATGATGAATAGATTACGTATTTCTCATAATTTAATTATGCTAGTTTTCTATGAAAATAAAAAAAATGAACAATAAATTGGGAATAGTAAAATTTCTGATTGGAGTTAGTATATTTATAATTACATTATTCATATTTTTTCCTCTTCCGTTTGTTTATACCTGTCTTTATATCAAATATAGCGTAAATCCATCCGACATAACCCCAGAAGTTTTTGAAAAAACAGTTGATAAGAAACCAAAAGATTTACATAGCTTGTTAAGCATTTTTCGTAAGAAAAGCACATCCATGAATCAATATCTTTCTAAAATGAAAAATATTGATGAAATCCGCGATGACTTAAAGAAAGGAACGCCATACCTAATGAATAAGGTTAAATTTGATAAAATTAATTGGTTTTTTAGTGAAAAAGATAAAGAAAAAGTAAAATATATATACGACATCCCCCTCTTCTCAACATGGTCTCAAGCAGAGGGAATGGGTAATTATGATGCAGTTGGTTACTTTTTTCTTGATGATGAATTGAAAATTCTAGGATGGAGTAAAGAATGACGAATTCTATCAATATGCTATGATTACTTTTTAGTGCGGGCCTCTACGGAAATTGATTAAGTCACTAAAATAGAAAACAAATACCTATAATTTCAGAAACATCATCATTACGGTACAGTGAATAAAACATGAAAATTTATTCTACACTTCAAGAATTTAATCAAATTTTTGTATTGTAACATCGCTATCTAGCGCCAAGTGATGGAAAACAGTCCTTTAGAAAATATAGGAAAGAACATTTTGGATTTGCAATGTCATGAGTCCGGTCTTTAACAGGAAATGCTGAAGACGGCAGAGCAGATTACAAAGACATAAGTCATCGACGCAAGATGGGAAGTCCCTCATACAGGAAAAGGGAGAGTATAGGAACCTTTCGGGAGTGGAAAATCACTGCTTTTTAAAATAAATTTCATTCACATTTTATTTTAAAAGCATGCAACTAACACCCGTAAATAATTCAATATCATTTGTTAGCAGAATTTTATATATATTTAATTGCAGTGACGTGCTGCTGGGGAATTCCTATCTGGAGCGTGACCAAATTGAATATACTTGAAAAATTTGGAAGAATATTGAATAGAAACTTTATAACAAAGGATTTAATTATATGGGATATTGTTCCTCTTTTTCTCCTTGTAACCCTGAGGATTCCCAACTCTGACCGGATCGATAAAGGAGCCAGAAAATTTGTCCATGTCTGTGTGAATAATAGAATCATTCATGAATCAATTCTTCCTCTCTCATAATCATGTTGCAATTGATATTAGTGTAAAATCAGATCCTTCTTCAACATTCTTCACTGCCTTGATGCTGGACAAATTCAATCCTTAAACTTAACTTCTGGTCTGTTCCCTCTTGGGAAACAGCCTGATGAACCTTGCAAATATGGCGGAGCCATTACCACAAGCAAAAAAGAAGCTTCTGATGAGGAAGAACAAGCAATTCTGGAAGCCTGCGAAGAAAAACCAACAGGGAAAATACGTAATATCACCTCGTGTTCCAATATAAAAGCATGAGGCAATGATTAACCGCAAATGAATAGAACGAATCCGGTGGAAAAACAATCCGCAAACCTATGCAAAAGAAAGGAAAATCTTAGAAGCAAAATACCAGCCTGGAAAGGGCAACACCAACAGGCCTGAGAACAGACGAAATTTGGAGCTGTAAGTTCAGGCACGAAGCACGCAGGATGGATAAACGGCCCGTATCCTTTTCATCTGCAGCCAATACAGGCATGAATACCTGGAACTTGGCACATCCAGCAACTACTGCAGCATACAATTCAAAGAAACTATCGAAAGGCTTATAATACAAAGAAAAACTATCGGACTCTAAAGCTATCGGCTATAATAATTATATGCCCATGAACCTGATCAGATTCCTCCTTGTTCCTGTAGCGATATTTTTATGGCTGGGATGTTTTATTATGGCTGAAGACACTGTCCCACCTGATAAGTGGACAACCTTTGGTGAAGGCGAAGAACGGGAACGTTTTTCCAACTGTTTCGTCATCAGTTACCCAGACAGCTTTATCATTGATCCTACTAGTGGAATTTCGTTTAGTCGCACTATAGGAAGGGATGCTCCCATTCCAGAAGAAAATTTGCATACCCTTGTATTACACAATGAAAAAAAATCATTAGAAGTCAGGGCTTCAACCTGCGGGTTTTTAACTAAGGAGTTTTATGTCCCGCGTGGTTTTGAGTCTCCAAGGGAAGTCATACTGACTGACTTTTTCAGGAATGCATTGACCACCAAAATTATCAGAACACAGTATTACGATTTGTTCTACAGTGAAACAGACAAGGAAGTATTCGTACTTTTCCTGAATCGAGATAAAGACTGGAATGCAAATTACCAAACACTCACGTTTTTGTTTAAAAATGGTACAACATTTAAAGATCATGCGAAAATGGTGGAGAAAATTATGAAAAAATTTATCCCAAGTTTCGCACGTCAAGATTAGCTCGTATGATATTAAAAAGTTATTTGTCCTTATAAATAAAAAAGAGTAAAGGAGTCTTATGTTATTCGAATTTCTTAACTAATATTTTGATTTTTAAATGATAAAAGCAAATGTATGCCTCCTTCGGAGGTCTGCTCACTGCTGAAGGAGTCACATCCCACTTCTCCTACGAGTTCACAGACGACGAGTTCGAACCTGTAGTTCAAAATCTTCAACCAATTTTTGAACAAATAACTCCTGTTATCCCACTACGGAACTGGAAAGGGAGGATTAATACAACTGGCGGCCAAGGATGTTTATGGGAAAATTTTGGACTTAATCTCAAGGTCGGGTTTTCTGGTGTGCGATGGCATATTGACAACTCCATATTATGGAGTATAGGATGTATGATATTAGGTTCCCAATATCTTGAGGGAAGAGCCACGCCTGATATTTATAAAGTGCATCCAAGTTATGTAATTCCGATACATATTTTTAATCCCAATGATTCTTTATTGAAGGCAGAAGAGTTATCCAAATTTGCTTGTTGTGTTAAATGTAAATTAAAGAAGGATCCTTCTGTAAAAGCTGTTTACAAATCATAAAATATTATTTACCTATTTTAAATATAACAAAAATCTATGCATGATTCTTGTTTTTTCATAAAATCATCCACATGAACTTTAAAAACTACAAGTATATCATAAATTATTTGACATGAAAACTAATATTATATTCCCTTCGGTTTTTTTAGCATTAAACTTATTAGGATCTTGTACATCCATAACCCCCAAAAAAGAAGAAACAAGAAATCCCTACATTCCACCTTATTATCTACATTACAATACTCCTGCCTACATTGTAGGAAAAGATATGATTAGAAATTCATTACAATCATACTGGGATTTGTCGTCAAACATGACTCCACAACCAAATCTTAATCCGTATGATAAAAAATGGAATGGAAGCGAAGCAGCCCTTATGTTAGCGGCAGCTATCGGGGATATTGATACCATGAAGAAATTACTCGAATTAGGGGCTGATATTAATGTTGCTTCAAATGAAATGAAGCTACCCTCTATGACCTTTCCCTACAAAGAAACTGCCTTACATTATGCTGCTCGTACAGGACAAATAAGTGCCTACAATTTTCTGATTAAACAAGGAGCTAACCAGAATTTGAAAAATACTGATGGAAAAACAGCCCAGCAATTACTGGAGACTGAAGTAAAAAATAATTAAAATTATAGAGTAACATACAGGATCGAAATAGGAGGGATAGGCCTGCCGCACAGTAACAGGATAAGAATATATACAGGACAATTTCTTCCAAGAAAAGATTTTTAGAAAGAACTTATTAATCTAAAATTATCCTGTCTATAATAAAATGGATAAAAAATAATAAGAAAATCAGTTTCTCTATTACAGCATTATTGACTTTGCTCATCTTTGTCCTTTATCCTGGCAATGATATTACATGCCTGGACATAGTACCCCCCGCGACAGCCAATGTTCAATCTGCCCAGGCCGGAAATGTGTTAAAAATGGATATTCCCCATTCGGAACACAAGCTCACCTTGATTTTCATTCCAAAAGGAAGTTACCCAATTACAAAATCTGGCCATCGTACGGAAATTACTTATCCCTACTAGCTGGGGAAACCAGTTTAACAGCCAAGCTTGGCGATTGTCGTTTTCAGACGCAGGAAATGCCAGTACATTGTAACACGGATAGTGTTCGGTTTGACGGCAGCGAACGAGCCGGCTTCTATTTCCGGCAAATCTGTTTCCCTTGCGCTCCGTGAATGCACTGGTTAACGAATTTCTCGCAGTCTTTCACAGCAGCAGCACTCTGGAAGGAAGTTAGCCTGCGGTCATCTGGGGCGGTAAGACGCCTACAAAACTAGAGAAATCTTTACGATGCCCACGAGAAGGGCGCTGCCATCCTGTCTTTTCAGAGAGGACTCATCAGAATAGCGTGAGGAAGAGGATTTTCGGAAATTCCCATCATCTTATTGCACGCTGCATTACCGGCGCTGATCACTTGATTTCCTTCTGCATGTAAACAATGTCAAAGGTGCGGCCCAGTTTAAAGCCGATGTTTTTCAGGCGCCCGGCATGGATAAAGCCCTGGCTAGCGTGAAAGGACATGCTTTGTTCGTTTTCAGAGGATATTTCCGCAATGATGTGGCGGATGCCCTGCTTCACGGCATCCTCTTCCAGACGGCCCAGGCACATCCGGCCAATGCCCCGGCCAAGATGGGAGGGAGCAATGAAGTAAGTGACGGTGGCCGTTTCCCGGAATGTGGGTACAGGCTTATACGCACTCAGGAAGCAGAAGCCCACTACTTCCCCGGTCCGGCAGTCCACCACGGCATACGCCGGATAACCTTTCACGCGTTCCAGAATATGGGAATAAAAGGATTCCGGCAGTTCCGCATCCGAGAAAGCAGCCGTTCCGTTCATCACGTAATGGTTGAAGATACGGATGACGGCCTCCCGGTGGGAGTCTGCCAACGGTTCAAATACTATTTTTTCCACCATATTCATTGCTTGTTGTTTCACCGCAGTGCAAAGATTTTCTAAAGAATGGCTTTCATGCCTTTACATCCGTTCCCGCCTGCCTCTCCGGTATTTGCCAACCACTGCCGCAGGAATAAAAGGGCTTATGCGGAACACAGCCTTGCACTTCCTTTAAGACATTTCCAGCAGTAATTCCGTTCCGCCATTTTCAGAATAGCTGATTTTTCCTTTAAAAGCATTTCGGCGCCCTGTGACCAGGCCAACGTCCGCCGTCAGCCTCCATCTGGTCCTTTTCTCCATATAAAAAGGACCGTTCCAGTAATTCCGGAACGGTCCTGAAAGACAAGGTTTTTGTTTTAACGGGTTACACGCTGTCCGGTTCCAGCTCCCGGCGGATGTATTCCGCCGTGGGGGAGTTCTTTTTGGCTATCTGCTCCGGGGTTCCTTCCGCCACGATGGTTCCTCCGGCTTCACCGGGGCCGGGGCCCATGTCGATGATGTAGTCCGCCTCCGCCATGATTTCCGTGTTGTGTTCGATGACGATGACCGTGTTTCCCTGGTCCGCCAGGCGGTGCAGCACGTCGATGAGCAATCTCACGTCCCGCGGATGCAGGCCGATGGAGGGTTCCTCAATGAGGTACAGGTCACCGGGCAGTTCCTTGCCCTTCATCAGGGCGTTCCGGCTGACGCGCCGACCCTTGATGAGCTCCGTCACCAGCTTGAGCCGCTGAGCCTCCCCGCCGGAGAGCGTATTGGAAGCCTGCCCCAAGGTCAGATAGCCCAGGCCGGTTTCCGCCAGCAGTTTGAGCGGGTCTGAGATGCGGGGCTGGCTTTCAAAGAATTCCGCCGCTTCCGCAAAGTCCATCTGGAGCACGTCCGCAATGGTTTTCCCCTTGTACCTCACGGTCAGGGTGGCGGCATTATAGCGCTTGCCCCGGCAGGTTTCACACGGCACGTAGCAGGGGGGCAGAAAGTCCATTTCCAGCTTTTGCATGCCCGTGCCCTTGCAGGATTCACAGTTACCCTGCCCCGTGTTGAAGGAAAAGCGGCCGCGGTCGAAGCCCAGTCTGCGGGCGTCCGCGGTCTGCGCGAACAGGGTCCGGATATCGTCCAGAAAGCCCACGTAGGTGGCCGGAGTAGAACGTGGCGTCTTGCCGATGGGGCTCTGATCCACACCGTACACCATGCGGATGGTGTCAAAGCCGGAGGAGGTTTTCCACAGCTTTTTCTGGTCCCTCGTGAGTTTGTCTCCGATGGCCTGGCGCGCCGCCAGCCGGATGGTGCCGGTCATCAGGGAGGTTTTCCCCGCACCGGATACGCCGGTGAGCACCGTCAGCCGCCCCTTGGGAATGGCCGCATTCACGTCCTTCAGGTTGTGCAGGCGGCAGCCCTCCACCCGCAGCCACGCGGTTTCATCTTTTCTGGCCGGAATCCTGCGCCTTTTCCCGCGGTAGGGATGGCGCGGCTTATGATGCAGGGCCGCGCCCGTGACGGAGTCCGGCATGGCTGCCAGTTCCTCAAAGGTGCCCTGAGCCATAATCCTGCCGCCATGGATGCCGGCTCCCGGCCCCATGTCCACAATGTGGTCCGCACGCTTCATGGTGTCTTCATCATGTTCCACTACCAGCAGGGTGTTGCCCCGGCGCTTGAGTTCATCCAGTGTACCCAGCAGCAGTTCGTTGTCCCGCGGATGCAGGCCGATGGTGGGTTCATCCAGCACGTAAAGCACGCCGCGCAGGTGGGAGCCCAGCTGGGATGCCAGGCGGATGCGCTGGGTTTCCCCGCCGGAAAGCGTCGTGGCGCTGCGGTCCAGGGAGAGGTAGCCCAGCCCCACCCGCTGGAGGAAGTTGAGGCGCTGCGTGATTTCCGCCACCACGTCACGGGCAATGAGAGCTTCCTCCCGTTCAAATTTCCATCCTTTGACCAGTTCCGCGGCGGCTACGGCAGGCAGGGAGGCGATTTCACCGGGAGTCACTCCCTGAAGCCGCACGGCGCGCGCAAATTCATTCAAACGCACTCCCTGGCAGGCGGGGCAGGTTTTCACTCCTTTGTCATCGTCCGCCTGCCGCGCCAGTTCCTTGTCATATTTCAGTTCGGCTTCCAGCAGAGATTGCGCCTGGTCTTCCTTCATCTTTCCCTTGCCCACGATGCCATGCCCGCGGCACACAGGGCACCACCCGCGTGGAGAGTTGAAGGAGAACGTGTACGGTTCCAGTTCCGGGAAAGATTGCCCGCAGGAGGCGCACGCAAGCTTGGTCCCCATCAACTCCGGCCGGCTGGAACCGGGCGGAAGCACTTGCAGGAACCCTTCCCCCATTTCCAGCGCGGCATACACCGCTCCGGCAAGTTTTTCCGGGGTCCAGGAGGCCTCCGGACGTGAAACGACCAGGTCCAGGTCATGGCTGGAATAACGGTCCAGCGGCTGGAATCCGCTCAACGGAACCAATTTGCCGTCCACCCACATTTCCTCATATCCCTTTCCTTCCGCCCAGCGGGCCAGATCGGCGTAATGCCCCTTGCGTCCCCTGACGAGGGGAGCCAGCAAGGCCAGACTGCCGTGTTTTTTCAGCTGCCGCACCACCAGCTCCACCACTTCGGATTCCGATCTTTTGCCCACCGGCACGCCGCACTGCGGGCAGTAGGCCTGCCCCAGCTTGGCATATAGCAGACGCATGAATTGCCAGATTTCCGTCACGGTGCCCACAGTGGATTTGGTGCCGCCGCGGGACATGTTCTGTTCAATGGCCACCGTGGGGGGCAATCCGGTCAAGCGGTCAATGTCAGGGCTTTCCAGTTGTTCCGTGAATTGCCGGGCGTACGGGGACATGACGTCCATGAAACGCCGCTGCCCTTCCGCAAAAAAGATGTCGAAGGCCAGGGAGCTTTTCCCGGAGCCGGAGAGCCCGGTCAGCACGGTCATTTCTCCGCGCGGCACGTCCAGGTCCACGTTTTTCAGGTTATGGTGGCGCGCTCCCCGCAGGGCCATCACGCCTTCCGGTATGTCCACGTCAGCGGATTCCGGCATGGCGGCGTCCGCCGGATCGTAAACGGAAGGGCGCCCTTCCAGCACATCCCGGAGGTATTTGCCCGTATATCCCTTCCCGGAGGCTACAATTTCCTCCGGAGTGCCCGTGGCTACCACATGGCCGCCGCCTGCGCCGCCTTCCGGCCCCAGGTCGATCACGTAGTCCGCGGATTTGATGAATTCCGGGTTGTGCTCGATGACCAGCAGGGTGTGCCCCTGCTCCACCAGTTCCCGGAACACGGCCAGCAGAATTTCAATATCGGCAAAGTGAAGTCCCGTTCCCGGCTCGTCCAGAATCAGCATCTTGGGGCTGTTCGCGCCGGATCCAATCTGGTCCAGCAGGATTTTAGCCAGCTTCAACCGCTGGTTTTCCCCGCCGGAGAGAGTGTTCAGCGGCTGCCCCAGGGTCAGGTGCCCCAGCCCTACGCGCTGAAGCACGCCCAGCTTGGAAGCAATGCGGGAGGCCTTGGCCCCTTTTTCCGCTCTGAAGTATTCCAGCGCGGCCGCCACCGTCATGCCGAGCACGTCCGCAATGTTCCTGCCGTCGCGGTACACGCTCAGCACTTCACTTCCGTACCGGGAGCCGTGGCACAGCGGGCACTGTACGAAAATATCTGAAAGAAATTGCATTTCCACCTTTTCACTCCCCATGCCCATGCAGCGCGGACAGCGGCCGTCGCCGCTGTTGAAGGAGAAGAAACCGGGCTTCATGCCGCGCGCACGGGCCGTTTCCGTCTCCGAGAAAAGGGAACGTATTTCTTCAAAGACCCCGGCATAAACGGCAGGGGTGGAGCGCGGGGTCCGGACGATGGGACTCTGGTCCACCATCACCACTTCATCCAGTTGTTCCCAGCCCTTGATGGATTTGACATGGGCGGGTTCATCCTCGCATACGGCCCCTTTTTCCACCAGAGCGTTCAGGTACAGCACGTCGTGCGCCAGGGTGCTTTTTCCAGACCCGCTGACGCCGGTCAGGCAGGTAAAGACGCCCAGAGGCACTTTCACGTCCAGCTTGTGCAGGTTGTGGCGCGTGGCGCCGGATACGGTCAGAAATTGACGCGGCTTGCGCCTCTTTTTAGGCACCGCGATGCGCCGCCTGCCGGAAAGGAACGCCCCCGTCAGGGAGTCCGCAACTTCCCCAATCCGGGCAGGTTCTCCGGAATAAACCAGTTTTCCCCCCTCCCGGCCAGAGCCGGGCCCCATGTCCATCAGGCTGTCCGCGGCACGCATCACCGCTTCCTCATGCTCCACTACCACCAGCGTATTCCCGCGCTTTTTAAGCCGGTTCATGGCGGAAATCAAACGGGAAGTGTCGCGGGGGTGGAGCCCTACGGTGGGTTCATCCAGCACAAACAGGGTATCCGTCAGAGAAGCGCCCAGGCAGGTCGTCAAGCTCACGCGTTCAATCTCCCCGCCGGAAAGGGAGCGCGTGGGACGGTCGGACGTCAAGTAGCCGAGACCCACTTCATTCAGATATTCCAGGCGGCTTCTGAGTTCCGCCACGGCATGCTTCAAGCCGGGGTCTTCATCCGCGCGCGGCGTGACGTATTGATCCACCCAGGCCAGGAGTTCGTCCATGGGCATCCCGGAGAGTTCCGGCATGCTTCTGCCGCCCACCTTGAATTGCAGGGCTTCCGGCCTCAGGCGCAAGCCATGGCAGGAGGGGCATTCCTGATAGGTGCGGAAACGGCTCAGGTACACCCGCACATGCATTTTATGCGTGCGGCTTTCCAGGTACCTGAAAAAGCCCGCAATGCCGTACCACAGGCCTTGTTCATACATTTCATCCGGATCCTCTCCGTCCCCGTACAGCAGCCAGTCCCGTTCCCACTGTTTCAAATCCTTCCACGGTACATCCAGACGAACTTTGCGGGCATTTTTGCGCCAGCCGCGCATCAGGTCCTTCTTGCATTCGGAAAACACCTTGCTTTCCCCTTCAAAAATATGGATGGCCCCGTCATTGACGCTGAGCTCCGGCTTGATGCACCGGTTGTAGTCAATGGTGATCACGCGGCCATAGCCGCGGCACTCCGGGCATGCCCCCAGGGGGGAATTGAAGGAGAACAATCCGGGCCGCGGCTCCATCAGCGGATGCCAGTCCCCGCGGAATTTCATGGCGGGCAGCCAGATGCCGTCCACGCGGGGAATCACATGGGCCACGCCGCCACCCAGGCGCATGGCCGTTTCCAGCGCTTCCAGCCTGCGCTCCCGCTGGTCTTCCGCCAGCTTCACGCGGTCTTGAATCACCAGTAAAGGAGCCCCGTCCTCCAGGGTCCATTCCTCGTCCTCCAGCCGGAGGGCCTCTCCATGCGCAAAGGCGCGCAAATACCCCTGCGCCACCAGGTTCCTTTTCAGCGTGGGCAGGTCCACGGATTCGGGCCGCGCCACTTCCAGGCAAACCATCACCTCCGTTCCGGAAGGAAATTCCTCATGCAGCTTTTCATCAATGGAGCCGGGTGTTTCCGGCTTGATTTCCCGTCCGGTTTCCGGATCTATCCCCACGGCCAGACGGGCGAAAACGAATTTCCAGTAATCGTTCAGCCCTGTCATGGTTCCCACCGTGGAGCGGGACGTCCTGACGGAGTTGCGCTGATGCAGGGCGATGGCCGGAAGAATGTTCTCCACGGCGTCCACGTCCGGCTTGTCCATACGGTCCATGAACTGGCGCACGTACGGGGAAAAGGTTTCCATATAACGCCTCTGCCCTTCCGCATACAGCGTGTGCATGGCCAGACTCGTTTTCCCCGATCCGGAAGGTCCCGTCACCACCGTCAGCCGCCCCAGGGGAATGTCCACATCCACATTCTGCAAATTATGCTCACGGGCGCCGCGGATGCGGATGCGCCCATCCTCACAATGACTCATAGGGTGATTATATCATCAATTTGGAATCATTCCAAGAGAAGTACCTGTCATGAACCATGGGCCACCACACGGTTCCACAACAAAACCGACCAAGAAAAAGTTTACGTTTATCCTCTTTCCCAACTGATCGTCTGCCTCTTTCCATGTATGACGCAGCCGGAATGCAATGGCATGTCGCCTCCCGTTTCATGCCTAGTGCTCAAGCGCCGGCTTACATGCTCATGCACGGGCATTCTTCAATTAATGCAGGCAAAATTTCCTCCTCCGGACAGGAACGGAAGTCTTCCGGAACCTGAAGTATCATGACCGGAGGACCGCCTTCCGGAATCTCCATGGAAGGCAGCCGCACGGGCAACATTTTTCCGGGGCGCCTGTTCCATGAATAAGACCGGCCATGATCGTTCCCATCAATCCGGATGAGCACGGCCCTTCCGGCACGAATCATCTGGCTGTCCTGTTTGATCTCCACGTCTATCAATGCTCCTTTCAACGCGGAGCATCGAATCTCCAAGGAGACGGAAGAAAACCTTTTCCGGCTCGTAACCGCGTACATGAATGGGGAAGGAAGAGAACTCTTTCCCCTTTCTTCCAAAGGGTAACAATAATAGGTGACGGATTCTATGTCCGAAATCCACCTTCCATGAACATATTGTTCCCGGTCCGGCCTGAGCCAGGGAAACAGGTATTCCACGGAAGCATCCAGAAGCGCCGTTTTCCTGTTCCTCAACGAAAGCCTCATCCATTTGAAAAACAGCTGTTCATCATCACAATAACGGCGCAAGAGCCAATAGGCTCCCAGAACGGCCATGCATCGGTTGATGAGGACGGCGTTCTCCCCGTTCCCTCCATCGCCCAGCCATGTTTCCTTCATCGCACCGGAAGCGTTGCAAATCACATGGAAACGCAAAGAACGCTGCGGATCTACCCTATCCAGCATATCATCCAGAATATCCTTTTGCCGCGCCTCCACGATGCACTCCGCCAGTGAGAAAAACTTCCCCCCGTTCTCCAACCCGTGAACCATGCTGGAAAATCCGGCATTTTCCAGCCGCACCATGCCCGCCTTCGGCAGGTAAGAAGCGTCATGTTCCATCACTAGGCGCGTTCCCCGAATTTCATCGGGCATCCTCTCCATCAGGATGCGGTACGCTGAAAAGCCGACGGCGCAAACGGCCAGCACCGCACATCCCATCCCCAAAAGAGGCTTCATTCCGCCTTCATACCACAAGCAAGAGCCTCCGCACAGGAATTTCCGTTAACATTCAGATAACAATCCGACTCTGAATGGAACCTCCCTCCATTACTATTTATGTTTCTCCCACCCTCCCAAATTTATTCCGCACAGGGTAACATCCACGGAATCCGTTCCCTCGGGCCATGGGACAACAAGCCTGTAACCGTCCGCATAAGGCACCTTCCGGGAAGCTCCGGGAGTGGAATGAGTATACAGAGCAATGCGCATTTCATTCCCCTTCATGGAAACTTCCGCATACAAATCCCCGTGGTAATGGGAATCCAGTTCAAAATGCATGAAAAGGTTGCCGTCCTCATCAATCCCCTCGGACAGCAAATTCACTTCCTGCTGTTTTACGGCGCCGTTTTCCTGGCAGCCGGCCATCATGCAAACAGCCGGCAGAAAAAGGGCCGGCCCGGCGGAATGGAATACTCCGTACATGCTCATTCTCTCCTTTCCCCTATACACTCCTACAGGGAAAAGGGAGAGGCAAGGAAAAACGGAAGGAAGACAGAATGATGCCGCCCAAATCCAACCTATTACGTCATCATCAAAGCAAATGGAGGGCCGTGCTTGCAATTCTTCCGGCAGCCGCTAGTATTTTTCGATTCTTAGACCGCTGAAAGCGACTCTACCTCGTCAATTTTCAACAAGACAAAGATGATTAAGTGGATTCTAACCAAGATTGTCGGTACCAAAAACCAGCGTGAAGTGCGCCGTCTGCGCCCCATTGTGGAACAAATCGTCTCCATTGAAGAATCATGGAACGGCAAGGGTCAGGATTTCCTGCTTGAAAAAACGAAGGAATGGCAGGGCTATCTTCACCGCTTCCTCCCCATGGAGCTTCCCCCCGTGCGCATTGTGGAAGCCGCTCCCAGGGAAGAGCTGGAGGAAATAGCCGCCAAGCTGAACGCACGCTTTGAATCCCTGAAAGACGAATTTGCCGCCCTCCCCACGGTGGAAGCCACTCCCGCCTCCATTGAAGAGGGGAAGGCCGCCTGGAACAACATCACCCCCCAGTTTGACAAGCTGCGCGAACGCTACCTGAACCAGATCCTGCCGGAAGCCTTTGCCGCCGTCAAACACGGCGCCCGGCTGCTCTGCGGGGAAGAACGCGATATCTGCGGACAAAGACAACTGTGGGACATGGTCCACTTTGACGTGCAGCTGCTGGGCGGCATCGCCCTGCACCGCGGCTACATTGCGGAAATGGCCACGGGGGAAGGCAAAACACTTGTCGCCACCCTTCCCGTATACCTGAACGCGCTGACTGGCATGGGCGTGCACGTGGTGACCGTGAACGACTACCTGGCGCGCCGCGACTCCGAATGGATGGGGATGCTCTTCCAGTTCCTGGGGCTGACGGTCGGCTGCATCCAGAGCATGATGCCCTCCCAGCTGCGCCGGGAGCAATATGCCTGCGACATCACTTACGGCACCAACGCCGAATTCGGCTTCGACTACCTGCGCGACAACGGCATGGCGACCTCCAAATCCGAGCAGGTGCAGCGCGGGCACTACTTCTCCATTGTGGACGAAGTGGACTCCATCCTTATCGACGAGGCCCGTACGCCCCTCATCATTTCCGGTCCCGCGGTCGTCACCCGGGAACAGCAGTACGATACCCTGCGCCCCGCCATTGAACGCGTGGTGAAAGCGCAGACGGACCTTTGCAACGAGCTCATGTCCCAGGCCCTGAAAGCCCAGGAGGAAGGCCGCACGGAAGAAGTGGGCCGCTGCCTGTTCAAGGTGAAGACAGGCCAGCCCCGCCACCGCGCCTTCCTGCGCGCCATGCAGGATCCCGAGCTGCGCCGCATCGTGGAAAAATATGAACTGACCCTTTACCAGGATACGCGCAAAAAGGAACTCTACAAGCTGAAGGAGGAAATGTTCTTCACCGTGGATGAAAAGACCCACGACGCCGACCTGATGGAAAAAGGCCGTGAAGTCATCTCCCCCGGCCACCCGGAGGACTTCGTGCTGCCGGACCTGGGAACCGCCTTTGCGGAAATGGATGAAGACCCCCGCATGACGGAAAAGGACAAGCTGCGCCGCAAGAATGAACTGACCAAGCAGCTTGATGAAACGGGAGCACGCCTGCACACCACCTCCCAGCTGCTGAAAGCCTACTGCATTTACGAAAAAGACGTGGAATACGTCGTCAAGGAAGGCAAGGTCATCATCATTGACCAGAACACGGGCCGCGAAATGCCGGGGCGCCGCTGGAGCGACGGACTGCACCAGGCCGTGGAAGCCAAGGAAGGCGTGGAAGTGGAGCGTGAAAACCAGACCTACGCGACCATCACTATCCAGAACTACTTCCGCCTGTACAAAAAACTGGCGGGCATGACCGGCACGGCGGAAACGGAAGCCGCGGAATTCCATGACATTTACAAGCTGGACGTCCTCCCCATCCCGACTAACCGCCCCTGCATCCGCAAGGACCAGAACGACCTCATCTTCAAATCCCGCCGTGAAAAATTCAACGCGGTGATCAACAAAATTCAGGAACTCCATGACAAAGGCCAGCCCATCCTGATCGGCACGGCCAGCGTGGACGCCTCTGAAACGCTCTCCCGCATGCTCAAAAGGGCCAAAATCCCCCATGAAGTGCTGAACGCCAAAAACCACCAGCGCGAAGCGGAAATCGTGGCGCTGGCCGGCAAGCGCGGAGCCGTCACCGTCTCCACCAACATGGCGGGCCGCGGTACGGACATCAAGCTTGGCGAAGGCGTGGCCGACCTCGGCGGCCTCTTCGTCCTGGGTACGGAACGCCATGAATCCCGCCGCATTGACCGCCAGCTGCGCGGCCGCTGCTCCCGCCAGGGAGACCCCGGCGCCTCCCAGTTCTTCATCTCCTTTGAAGACGACCTGATGCGCAACTTCGGCGCGGCGGAACGCATGACGAAGATGATGGAACGCCTGGGCGTGGCCGACGGCGAAGCCCTGGAACACAGCTTCCTGAACAAATCCGTGGAATCCGCCCAAAAACGCGTGGAACAGCGCAACTACATGTGGCGCAAGCACGTGCTGGACTATGACGACGTCATGAACAAGCAGCGTGAAATCGTTTACGGCTACCGGAATGAAGTGCTTTCCACGGAAAACCCGCGGGAAATGATTTACGACATTCTGGAAGAAGTAATCGCCACCCGCGCCCATGAATTCCTGGATCCGGACTCGGAAGGCCTGACCCATCCGGACGAACTGCTCGCCTGGATGAACTCCTCCTTCCCGCTGGGACTGACGGCGGACGCCGCCAAGCTGGAAGAACGCCAGATGGATGACACCATCGCCTTCCTCATTGACAAGGTCAAGGCCACTTATGAAGACAAGGCTTCCCGCGAACGTCCGGAATACCTGGACCACATGGAACGCCAGATCATCCTGGGGGCTATTGACAAAATGTGGCAGGAGCACCTGTACAACATGGACTCTCTGCGGGAAGGCGTTCGCCTCCGCGCCCAGGGCCAGAAGGATCCCCTGGTGGAATACAAGTCTGAAGCCTACGACCTGTTCGTTACCCTGATGGAAAGCATCAAGGGGGAAGCCATCGGCAACCTCTTCAAGAGCACCACCAACCTGGATGCGTTTGAAGACTTCCTGGCCAGCCTGCCCCAGTTTGATTCTTCCGATGAAAATCAGGAAGACGGCGCCAACCTGCCGGAAATAGGTTTTGACGGCATGCCCAGTGACCTGCTCTCCGCCCTGCGGGAACAAGTCTCCCGTGCACGGGAACACCAGTCCGCACAACAGCCGGAACAGGAAGAAGCTCCAGCCGTCATTTCCGACGCCACCACCATTGGGGAAGGCTATCAGCCCGCTGTGGCGGAACCCAAGCTGGTCATGCCCAGGCGCAAGGTCAGCGTCGTGCTCCGCAAGGAGGGAGCCGCCCAGGCGCCGGCGGAAACGCCTGCCGCCGGTGAGGAAGAAGAAATCGCCGTCACTCTTGACTCCCAGGACTTCGCGGAAACCATGGACAACCGGGATTCCGCCGATACCCGCACGTTCTAAAACACTACGCATCACTTACAGGACGGAGGAAACGGGTACAGCCGTTCCCTCCGTCTTCAAGCTTCCGGGCCGCCCTTGACCACGCTCCCTCCCAACAAATCCACCAACGTCCGTTCCGTGCTGGAGTACGTCCCGTACTTCAGGGACAAAATCTTTGCCGTGCATGTGGAACGTCCCCTGGTGGATTCCGAAGAGCTGGTGGACGCATTGCTGGACCTGGACGCTCTTCAGGAAATAGGCGTCAGGCCCGTGCTGATAGTGGAAGGAACGGACGCCTCCGCGCTGTACGAACACACGCGCGTTTGTGAAATGCGCTCCGCCTTGGTGGAAGCGCCGTTGAAAGGCGGTCAGCTTGTCCGGGAAAGAGTCCGGGAAATCCTGGGAAGGCATCAGATCCCCGTGGTGGCCTCCGGCCGTTCCGGCTCCTTTGACCCGGAATCCGTCCGTATGGCATTCAGCCTGGGGGCCTCCAAGTACATCGCCCTGCTCAACGACCATAAGGTTCCCTCCCGTGACGGACGCCCCATTGCCGCCATTCTGGAATCGGAAGTGGCGGGCCTGGAAGGAGAAGTAACCCACCGGGAACTACTGGACCAGGCGGCTGAGGCCTGCCGGACGGGAATCCCCCGGGTACACCTGCTGGACGGAAAAATGCGAGGCGTACTGGTGGAGGAACTCTTCTCGGAAGAAGGCGTAGGCACCATGGTCCACACGGACTCCTACCGGGAAATACGCCCCTTGAAGGAGGAGGACATTCCGGAGCTCCTCTCCATGATCGCCCGCTCCGTAGTGGACTCCAAGCTGGTCAACCGGAACTATGAGGACATCGCCGCCAGAATGGATGACTACTACGTGCTGACTCTGGACGACAGCATCGTGGGCTGCGTTGCCGTCTATCCCTACCCGAAGCACCGCAGCGCGGAACTGGGCTGCCTGTACATCAAGCACCGCCATGAAGGCCGCGGCTATGGCCGCGCCCTATGTGAATTCGCCAAAAGAAAAGCAGAGGAAATGGGCATGGAATTTATCTTCGCCCTCTCTCAAAGCGCCGTCCACTACTTCCGGGACCGCATGCACTACGCAGAATTCTCCCGTGACTGCCTCCCTCCGGAACGCCTGCGCGCCCTGGAACTCAGCGGACGTAAATCCGGGGTTTTCGGTCTCAGGTTAAAATAAAAACGGAGCAACCTGCTGGAGGCAGATTGCCTTACATTCCGTTGCTTTCCTATCAAGAAAAATTCTACTTCTTGACAATACCTCAAGTAGAAGCGCCTTAAATACAAGCTAAAATAGTTAAATTTTACTTGACCATGTAATTAATTTACAAAAATTTAAAATTAAAAAAGGCTGCCTTATCTAACGGAAGGCAGCCCTTATAAAAGCTAGAATGCAACAGTTCAAAAAATTATTATTCTAAATATAGTTTAGCATGATAGAGCAATTGGTCTGCATGCTTATACAAATCAACCAGAGATTCCAGTTTTATTCTTTCTTCATGACGCTCCTTATCCAACAATATCAAAGTAAGCTGATGAGGAGTAAATAGAAAACGGCAAAGGGGCTTACGGTTATTATCATCCAACAAAATTCCACAATAGCTCTTTGTATCTCTTAAATAAATGCGGGCAGGATCAACAATCTGGGCCAGAATGGCACGCACAATTCTAAAACCCTCCAGTTCGTCTTCTGTTGTAACAACCCCATTATCCCTTGTGATTTGCTCTTCTTCTTGGGGAGTAGGATCCGGAGAAGAAGTCAACAAAGTCCCTTTATCTTGCAACGACATACTGGAAGTAGAATCCAAAGCATTTTGCAAACGTTCATTAAGAAGGGTGTTTACCCATTCCCTAAAAGCCTGCCCAACCAACTGTGTAAACTGATCTTTTCTCTCAGTTGTGAGTACTCCTGAATACACGCGCTTTGCAAATAAACGTACAAATTCTTCCGAAGGACTATCCAATTCCTGAGAAAAACAGTTCCGTATCTGTTTTTTATATTTTAATTCCGAGGCATTGCTTAATATATTATCCTCATCATACAATTTTTTGGCAAATTTTTTAACTTCATTAACACTCTTCTGATCAAGCTGAAGCATAGAAAACTCAAAAAAAGGACGTTCATCCATTTTATTTGGCGCTTCAATATCTGTGAAAAATTTATACTGAATTCCATTCGTTAAAATAGCGAACCGAGCATCTGTAACGCCAAAATAACGAAAAAGCTGAGAAGCATGGTTAATATTCAAAGACGTACCTGCTGACTTGCACTCTATCAGAACACAAGGTTTCTCATCGCGGACAATCACATAATCCACCTTTTCATTCTTTTTTGTGCCTACATCAGCAGTGAATTCAGGAACTACTTCAAAAGGATCGAAAACATTATAACCCAATGCCTGAATAAACGGCATGACAAGAGCATTTTTGGTAGCTTCTTCTGTCTGGATTGATTCCAACAATTTGGGAATACGTGAAGATAAGGTGGTGAGAGTATCAATGAGGTCCATATCTGTAGGCATTCTCTACAAATTATTCCCTAACAATCAAGTTTATTGTACTAATTAACCAATTTTTTACACGATCTTATGTACTTTTCAAAAAATAATAAGCCCCTTAAATCGGTGGATTTAAGGGGCTTTGAAGATGGTAGCAGGGAGGTGATTTGAACACCCGACCAAAGGCTTATGAGTCCTCTGCTCTACCACTGAGCTACCCTGCCGTTAAGTGGTTGGTGCTGGAAAGCGGGGAGATATTTAGCCCGGATTGGAAAGAATGTCCAGATTTTTTTATGGGTCCGGAGCATTTTATGACGGCAGCCCGCTTTTCCATCCAGAAAAATCATTGATGATGAATCGTTCTTTCTCCCCAATCGTTTCATACGGCCTGCGGCCAAAGCCGCTCCATGCGTCCGGACGTTTACGGAGCAGGGCGTCCTTATTCCTCCAGTTCCACGCCATTTACAGAGCGGGACAGGAAATAGAGGCCCATGAAGATTTTCGGGTCTACCACTTTTCCCTGCCCTGTCTGGTCCATCAGCCAGCCATGCACCAGCGGAAGAGGAATGCGGTGCACGGTGATGTTTTCATGAGCCACCCCGCCGCCTTCCGATATTTGGTGCAGCCCTTCCGCCAGGTAGAAGGATACCATTTCCGTGGTCAATCCGGGGGAGGAAGGCCCCGTGAACAGATACGTCCAGGCATCCGCCCGGTACCCCGTTTCTTCTTCCAGCTCACGCCGGGCGGATTGCAATGTGCTTTCCTCCCCTTCATCTCCGGAGATGCCCGCAGGCAGTCCGATGGTGAGGGCATGCAGGGGAACCCGGTATTCCTCCACCAGCAGCAGTTCGCCGTCCTCCGTCACGGCCACGATCATGACGGCTCCATTGGCATTGACCCGGCGCACGTATTCCCACCTTCCTTCTTTCAAGAGCTCCAAAAATTTGCCCCGGCAGAGGGAATAACATGTTTCCCCGGATTGTTCCATCTGTTCCATGATGCAGCCACGTTAGGTTTCCCGGCGCCTCTTGTCAACCATCCCGGCTGCCCCCTTCCGGAACCTCTCCGGGGCTTTCTGGTCTGGTGCCTGTAAGTGCTTGATTTACGGCGGCGTAATTGTTTCCTTTTCGTCACACACCCCAATAACAAAGTAGTAATTCACTGATAATAAAATAATTATAGTGTCATTCAAAGAATATACTCAGGAGGACTAAATTATCGGAGGAAGCAAGACTAAAATATTTTTTGGTGTGGAACCCCCGTGGAACGTAGAGCCGCGGAACGATGACTCACGCTGCTTCAAAAAGATATTTTTTCCTCAGGCGCAAATCAGTACTTTGGCGCTTCCGTCGACCGGGGTGTCGAGCTGAAAGCGGATGAGTTCGCCTTCTCCATCCCGATGGACGCCACGAGCTGTCACGGCTGCGGATGAACCCATTCCGGTTCCATCCGCGGGCGGCCTCGTAGCGAGACGGAAGGCCTCACAGCCATTTATAACCAGCAACATCTTTTATTTCCACAACAATGACGCCACCATCAGAATTGTCAGCCACCTGGTCCAGGATCACGGGAGCCCTGCAAACAATCATGTCTCCGGAGGTGTATGGATTGTGGTTTCCCAAGTTTTCCCTCCTGGAGGATTCCGGAAAGACGCTGACGCTGGTGTGTGACGATCCCATGGCCGCCCTCTGGGTGGAGAACAGCTATACGCCGGAGCTGAAGCAGGCCGCCATGCTGGCCCTGGGCACGGAGCGCCAGGTGAAGTTCATCTGCGCGGACGAGGTGGCATCCCTGCCGGCCGCCGAAGGCCAGCCGCAAAAGGCTTCCTCCCGCTCCAAAACGCCCCCTGCGGCGGATTCCCCGTCCGCCCCGGCAAAGAAACAGTGCAGCCAGGGAGCACGGGCGTCATTGAATGATTTGTACACGTTCGATTCCTTCGTGGTTTATGAAGACAGCCGCTTTGCCTATCAGGCAGGGCTGTCCATCGCCCAGTCGGAACGGGCCCTGTTCAATCCCCTTTTCCTGTACGGGAAGTCCGGCGTGGGGAAAACGCACCTGCTCCAGGCCATCGGCCATGAGGTGCTTCACCAGGATTCCTCCGCGAATGTGGTGTACGTCACGGGAGAACAGTTCGCCAATGAGTTTATTGACGCGTCCCGCACCCAGAACGGGCAGAGCTTCACCAAGCTGCGCCGCAAGTACCGCAAGGCGGACGTCCTGCTGGTGGACGACGTGCAGTTTATTTCCGGCAAGGAGAAGACGGTGGAAGAGTTCCTGCATACGTTTGACGAGCTGTTCCACGCCCACAAGACGATCGTGATTTGCGCCGATGCCGCCGCATGCGATATTTCCAACCTGGATTCCCGTCTGGCGGCACGCCTGGAGTCCGGCCTTACGGTGGAATTGAATCTTCCGGATGATGACGCCCGGCTGGAAATCCTGCGCAACAAGCGCGACCGGGCCGGCATGAACGTGTCTGACGAGATTCTGGAGTTCCTCGCCAGCCGCATCCAGAAGAGCGTGCGCCGCCTGGAAGGGGCCCTGCTCCGCGTAGCCACCTTTACCTCCCTGTCCGGGGACATGCCGGACATCGCCAAGATCGAGCAGCTTTTGCGCGATATCCTGCGGGAAGAAACCAGCCGCATCCTGACCGTGGATTCCATCCAGAAGCGCGTGGCGGATTTTTACGAGCTCAAGGTGAGCGACTTGACCGGCAAGCGCCGCCCCAACAGCATCGCCTTTCCCCGGCAGATTGCCATGTACCTGAGCCGCCGCCTGACGGAATGCTCCCTGAAGGATATCGGCCAGGCCTTCGGAGGCCGGGACCACGGCACCGTGATCCATGCCAACAAGCTGGTTGCCTCCCGCATGGAGGAGGACGTGCGCGTGCGGGATATCGTCCTGCGGCTGGAGGAGGATTTGAAGGATTGATTTTCCTTCCCGGCAGCCCTTCCCCAGTAATGTTGGAACAGCCGCTGTTCCTTTTCAGCATGTGTTGCTTTTCAAGCGGCGGCGGCGTCTCCGCGGCACAGGGGAGAATAAGCTTGAGACGGGAGCGGTTTGGATTAGAATCACCCTGTTCCCATTGATTCCATGATTCACGCCGACCAGCTTTCCAAAGAGTTTGGCCGCTTTCAAGCGGTAAAGAATGCCTCCTTCCAGATTGAAAAGGGGGAAATCGTAGGGTTCCTGGGGCCGAACGGCGCAGGCAAGACCACGACTTTACGCATGCTGACCGGCTACCTGCCCCCCACTTCCGGGACCGCCACGATTGCGGGATTCGACATCGTTAAAAATCCTCTGGAGGCGCGCAAGCACCTGGGCTACCTGCCGGAGCACGTGCCTCTTTACGACGACCAGCGCGTGACGGAGTACCTGAAGTTCCGCGCCAGGCTTAAAGGCATTTCTTCCAAGCAGATATGGCCCGCCGTCTCCAAGGTCGTGGAGCAATGCGGCCTGGACCCCGTGCGCCGCAAGATGATCCGCACCCTTTCCAAAGGCTACCGACAACGCGTGGGCCTGGCGGACGCCCTGCTGGGTGAACCGGACCTGCTGATTCTGGACGAACCCACCAACGGCCTGGACCCTAACCAGATACGCCAGATACGCGAGCTGATCAAGGGGCTGGCGGCCAACCACACCATTATTCTTTCCACCCATATTCTGAGTGAGGTGGAGATGATCTGCAACAAGGTCATCATCATTGACCAGGGGACCATCAAGGCAGCGGATACCCCGTCCAACCTGACGGCCAACCTCCGCGCCGCCGGCAAGATTACGCTGGAGTTCCGCGGGGATCTGGAGCTGATTACACAGAAGCTGGAAAGCCTGGAACACGTGAAGAAGGTCATCCATGAAGGCACGGACGCCGATGGCTGGCATACGCTGACCGTACGCGCGGAGGCCGGAACGGATACCCGTGAGAAGGCCGCGCGCCTCCTTGCGGAACAGGGCTGCCCCCTGCGCCATATTTACCGCCACACCCCCACCCTGGAAGAGGTGTTCGTGGAAATGACCCGTAAAGATTAACCGCCCGTTTCTTCTCCCTCTCCATCCACCACCCCGCATTTTCCTTTTCTCCCCATGTCTCCGGTACTTACCATTTTCAGAAAAGAACTCAGAAGCTATGTGATGACCCCGTACGGATGGGTCATCCTGGCCTTCGTCATGGCCCTGCAGAGCGTCTCCCTGTCCGGCACGCTGAAGGCATTCCAGCTGGCTCCGCAGAAGGAAGGCATTTTGTTCTTCATCCTGCATTCCCCCATGTTCTGGTTTTATTTCCTGTTCATTTTCCCGCTGCTTACCATGCGTTCCCTGGCGGAGGAAGAGAAGACGGGAACGCTGGAATCCCTGCTGACCACGCCCATCAAGACATGGCAGGTAGTCCTGGGCAAATATTTCTCCGCATACGCCTTTTACATCATCCTGTGGCTGCCCATGCTGCTGTACCCCCTTCTGGCGGACTGGTCCAACCTGATCGTGCAGTGGATTTACGGGTATGATGCGGGCATGGTCCTCCCCTACCGCCTGGCGGACTGGGCCGGGGCGTACGCCATCCTGCTGCTGGTCGGCGCCTGGTTCACGGCCATCGGTATTTTCGCCTCGTCCCTGACGGGCAGCCAGATCATTTCCGGCATCATCACCATCGGCCTGCTGGTGCTGATTTTCTTCATGGGGCTTATTCCCGTGGTATGGGGGGAATTCCCCGCAGCGGGGATTTTCCACTACATGTCCTGCTCGGAACATCTGGACCGCTTTTCCGCCGGGCTGGTTGATACGCGCCCTGTCGTCTTTTACCTGACCATGACGGTCCTGACGCTGGCCGTCACCATCCGCATCATTGACCACCGCCGCTGGAAGCACTGATCCACCCCCCTTTTCCCTTTCACCCCTTTTCATTTTTATCTATGAGCGAAGCACCAGACAACCCCGCCGCGGCCACGGAAGCCCCCCTCCCTCCCGCCCGCAAGGTCAGACGCCCCTGGATGACCTGGATCAAGCTTTTCCTGCTGTTCCTCATCGTCGTATGCCTGAATTACGTGGGCTGCCACGAATATTACCGCCGGGACCTGACGGAAGACCAGCGTTATGAGATTTCCCAGCAGAGCATCAACATGCTGAAATCTCCGGAAATCCAGAACCGCAAGACGCCCGTCAAGATCACGTTCGCCTTCCTGCGCACCACGCAGAATTACACCCGCATGCGCTCCCTGCTTGAGGAGTACGAACGTTATTCCAACGGGAAGGTGAAGGTGGAGTACGTGGACCCCCTCCGCCAGCCGAACAAGGCCCGGGAGATTGCGAACATTTACGGGATTGAATTCAAGAAGAACCTGGTCATCATCGATGCCCGGGAAGACACGGAAAAAGCGCTCAAGACATTTGAAGGCACCCAGGCGGACGCCGCCCACGTGCGCATCCTGCCCGGAGACGCCTTCGTGGTGTACGCTCCCAGCCCGGACGGCAAGAGCATGAAGGCGGTGGCCCTCCAGATTGAAGACATGATGACCGCCGGCATTTACGGGGCGGCCAATGGAGAACCCCGCAAGATGTATATTGCGGCGGACAAGAGCAATTTCAACGAGGCGCTGAGCAACAGCCAGGAGGAAAGCATTTTCACCACACTGGGGAAAATCTGCCGTTCCGTCAACCTTCAGCTCGTTCCCATCCGCATGAGCGGCTTGAAGGAGATTCCGGAAGACGCCGCGGGGTTCATGATCATCGGCTCCAAGTACGACCTGTCCCCGCAGGAGGCGGAAGTGCTCCAGCGGTACTGGGCGCGCCCGAACGCCGCCATCCTGGTCATGCTGGAGCCCCAGCAGGATACGCCCAAACAGCTTTACCGGTTCCTCCGTGAACAGGGTCTGCGCCCACAGAATGACCGCGTGATGCTCCGCAACAGGGGCAACCGCTCCGTTTTCGAGATTAACGCCATTTTCGCGCCCTCCCTGAACTGCACGCGCGAATTCTGGAATTCCAGCACCGGGCTGGAAGGGGAGAGCATCTCCCTCATCCTGGATTCCGACAATGCGGCCATGGAGCAGAAGCGCATCACGCCATACCCCCTGCTGGTGACTACGGAGGATTATTACGGGGAAACCAAGTACAACCAGTTCCCGGCCCAGTTTGACGCGCGGGAAGACAACCCGGGGCCCCTGATGATCGGCGCGGCCCTCATCCGCGGGAACGCCGGGGACGTAAACCAGAACAAGACCACCGGACGCCTGGTGCTGCTGGGGAATACGGACCTGCTCCAGCCCAGGCAAATCAAGCCGGAACAGCGGGACTTCATGCGCACGCTGGTCGGCTGGATGACGGACCGTGAAGAACTGCGCGGCCTCGGCTCCCGCCATGACCTGACCGTGAAGCTGAACCTGGACCGCAACGCCCTGGGCATTCTGGAACTCCTGACAAACATCGGCCTTCCCCTGCTGGCGCTTCTGATTGCCCTGATTATCTGGAACACGCGCCGCCATTAACTCCACCACGCCCATCACCGGAAGCACATGCGCACATTCCGCTTCATCCTTCTTATCCTCGTCACCCTCGCCGCCATCGGCGCGGCGGTGCTCCTGACCATTGACGGCAACCTGTCCCGCATCATCGGGCGCACCGCCTTCAGTTCCGGAGAACGGCTTTTCCCCTATACCCGGGAGGAGATGAACGAGGTTTCCTGGATGCGCATCAATTGCGTGGGGGACGTTGCGGAGTTCCGCCGCAAGCCCAACGGCGTCTGGTGGTGCGAGAAGCCGTGGGACGACCGCATGGACCCGCGCGCGGCGGCGGCCATCCTCCAGTACACATATTCCACCAGCATCGTGGATGCGCTGCCCCTGCACAAGATTGATTCCGCCTCCCTGAAGGAGTTCGGCGTGAAGACGACGCCCGTCACCATCACCCTGAAGGAGATGAGCGACGACGGCAAGCGCTCCTCCACCGTGGCCCGCTACACGCTGGGGTCCCTCGCTCCCTGGCTGGTGGACGATCCGGAGAACAAGACCACGGACGATACCACCTACATGCAGACGGATTTCTACGGGCGGGACACCCGCATCCTGGTGGGCACCGGCAATATCCTGCCCCTGTTCAAGTCCGGCATCCGCCAGCTCCGGGACCACCGCCCCCTGCTCCTGCATCCGGCCATGCCCGCCTCCATTGAAATCAACAACCGGGGCCAGCGCATCGCCCTGGAGCGCAAGACTCCCGGCAGCCCCTGGAAAATCACGTACCCCCTTTCCCTGGATACGGACCCGGCCATGATGGACGTGCTGCTGGGCACGCTCCAGAAGCTGACCGCCGTGCGCGTGTATAATCCGGAGGAAACCAGCGTGCCGGACATGACGGACGACCAGATCACCTCCGTCTCCATCAGGAATTTTACAGGGCGCCCCACGGAGGACGGCAAATCCCTGCAAACGGAGGAACAGCCCGTTACGCTCCGCATTTACCCCTCTTCCGACAACGGAAGCCTGTCCGAACTGGTGAAGGCCACCGTTTCCGACCGCAAGGCCGTCTTTGAACTGGCGCAGACGACGGAGACCAACAAGGAGGTGCCCGGCGTGCGCAACATTCCGCTGGACCTGGGCCTTCTGCGCTCCAAGCAGTTGACGGACATCGGGGATTACAAGATCACCGGGCTTTCCATCCGCAAGAGTTTTCAGGATTACCCCACCATCGCCCGCTTTATTCAGGGTGATGAGAAAAAGGGCATCAAGCCCACCTGGCTGTACACGGCGGAAGGCTCCCGCTACCAGGAGGCCAATCCGGAGCATCTCGTTTCCCTGCTGAAAACCGTCAAGCTGGGGAAGGTGGCCGGCTTCGCTTCTGACAAGGCTACGGACCTTTCCGTGTACGGGCTGGACAATCCCAGGATGACGCTTACCATGTCCCTGCTGCCCAAGCCCGGTGAAGAACCGCGCCCCCCCGTGACGGTGTTTTTCTCCAAGGGAACGGACGGTTCCTGGTACGCCCGCCAGGCCGGCAAGCCCACCGTCGTCATGCTGGACAGCGCCTACATGAAGGACCTGCTGACGAATGCCCTGTCCTGGAAGAAAAAAATGCTTTTCTCTTTCAGCAGGTTCGACCTCAAGGAAATGCATCTGGAACGCATCGGCTCCGGCGGTCCCCTGATCCTGAAATTCGACCGTCTGGACGATTCATGGACCGCTGCCAAGGATGGGAAGGATGAAACCCTGAACATCAATCCGAACCGCGCCAACCGCTATCTGGACGAGCTAGAAAAGATGGAGGTGAGCACCTGGCTGCCCTATACGGACGCCACGGCGCACGAGGCCCTGAAGAACCCCGTTTTCCGCCTGAAACTCATCCTCCAGGTTTACAAGGAGGCGTCCCCCGTGCAGTCCCAGGCCGGTCCCAGCGACATCACCTTCGCCCCGGAACCGGAGACGGAGGAAAAAGTCATCACGCTGGAAATCGCCCCGGCGGGAGAGGCCGGATACAGCAGGTTTTATTACGGCAGGGTGAATACATCCCCCAATTACTTTATCCTGAACATGGACGCCGTGCGCCTGCTCGGCGCCAGCCTCTCGGAAGACAACTGACCATTCCTCCCGCATGAGTATTGAGCTGCACACCGTTACCGCTTTTCTGGACGGAATCCTTTCCGTGGATTCCATTCCGGACGCATCCCGCGCCCTGAACGGCCTTCAACTGGAAAACGGAGGAGCCGTTTCCAGGGTAGCCGCCGCCGTGGACGGCTCGGAGAAGGCTATCCATGCGGCATTGGAGACGGGGGCGGACCTGCTCCTCCTTCATCACGGCATTTTCTGGCAGACCATGCAGCCCATTACCGACATTGCATACCGGAAGCTGAAAGCCGCCATGGACGGGAACCTGGCGATTTACGCCGCCCACCTTCCTCTGGACGTCCACCCCGTATACGGAAATAACGCCCTGCTGGCGAAGGCCTGCGGAATCCGGCCATGTTCCAATGAAGGACTGGACTACCACGGCGTTTCCCTGGGTACGCACGGGGAATTCCCCGGCACGTGCCGGGAGCTGGCGCAGCGGCTGGAAACCGTCCTCGGAGCGTCCGTTCAAACTTTCTGGGCGGACTCCCCGGATGCCCCGGCTGGCGACGTCTTCATCTGCTCCGGAGGAGCCGGGGACGACCTTGTCCAGGCCGCAGCCCTCGGCTGCCGCACCTACGTGACCGGGGAGGGTTCCCACTGGAACATCCCCATGGCCCATGAACTGGGCGTCAATCTGGTCTTCGGCGGCCACTACTTCACGGAGACGTTCGGCGTGAAAGCCCTGGGGCATCTGCTCAAGGACGTTTACGGTCTGGACTATGCCTTCATCGACCTGCCGCCCTCCGCCTACAGCCATTGACCAAACGCCACGGATCATGAATCTGACCACGGACGACGCCGACGGGAAAATCCGCCTGGACCAATACCTTGCCGCCCACCTTCCGGAGCTTTCCCGTTCCAGAATCCAGAGCCTGATCAAAAGCGGGGACGTATTGGTCAACGGCACTCCCGCCAAGCCCAAAAACCCAGTTTCCCGCGGTGATTCCATCACCGTCCGCATTCCGGAGCCGGAACCGGCGGAAGCACGGCCGCAGGACATTCCCCTGGACATCCTGTATGAGGATGAAGACGTGGTGGTCATCAACAAGGAAAGCGGCATGGTCGTGCATCCCGCCGCCGGCAACCCGGACGGCACCATCGTGAACGCCCTGCTCCACCATTGCGGGGATCTCTCCGGCATCGGCGGCGTGGAACGCCCCGGCATCGTCCACCGCCTGGACAAGGATACGTCAGGCTGCCTGGTCATTGCCAAGAACGACGGCGCACACCAGTCCCTGACGGCGCAGTTCGCGGCCCGCAGCACGGAAAAACGGTACCTGGCCGTTGTCCAGGGCATTCCCTCCCAAAGCTCCGGCACGGTTTTCACCCACATTGGCCGCCATCCCGTGAACCGCCTGAAAATGGCGGTGGTCAATCCGGGCACCGGGAAAGCCGCCATTACGGACTACGACCTGCTGTGCGCAGACCCGGCCACGGATTCCTCCCTGGTCCTGTGCACGCTCCACACGGGCAGAACCCACCAGATACGCGTGCACATGCTCCATCTGGGCCATCCGCTCATCGGGGACCCCATTTACGCCAAACCCGCCCGGCAGAAGGCGAAACCCGGCAGGCTCATGCTCCACGCGTGGCGGCTGGGCTTCGACCACCCGCGCACGGGAAAGCGCATGGAGTTTGAAGCGCCCATCCCGCCGGAATATACGCCGTGGCTCCAGCTCTTTCCCAACGGGCTTTACGGAGCCGTTCCGGAGCCGCGCCCGGTGAGGGAAGACAGGGAGCAGAGCTGAAGAGGCCCTGTTTTCCGTATTTCGGAAACGGCGGAGGGAGTGCCAAAAGGCAAAGGAAGCCCCTATTTTTTGCCTTCCTCCGGCTTGCAGTACTTGCGCCAGTCTTTCAGAAGCGTGGCGGGATGCCCTGTGACGATGACCTTGCCCGTGCCGTCCACAATTCCCAGCCGCGGAATGGAGCCTCCCGGCTTGTAACCGGGAATGCCGTTCCCTTTCTTCGGCTTGACGATGGGGAATTTCATCCGTTCCTCCTTGGCCCATGCCTTGGCGGCCTCCTCCGTCTTGTCACAGGAAAACAGCACCAGTTCCACATCATCGGTCTGGCGGATCTTCCGGTAGGTCCGCACCACGTGGGGCATTTCCCGGCAGCAGGGGCCGCACCAACTGGCGGAATACAGGAAAAGATAATATTTGGCTTTTGGGTTCGGCCTGTCCTTGGTTAAAAAATCGGCTTTTTCCAGAGCCTTCCCCACGGCGGAAACGGCAGCCTCCCCGGCCTTGGGAGCCGGAGTATCCGCGCTGGCGGAAAACATTCCGGCCACACCGCATCCAGCGAGCATGAGAGCAACAGAGCACAGTTTGATGGATTTTTTCATAGACCCATCATTATCAATAAAAAAATAACGGTCAAGCAAGATTATTCGCCGGAGCGTATTCTGAAGAGGAGAAAAACAGGCAGGTAATGCCGGCTTCAGAAGGCCGGGAAAAAAGCTGAACGAAGGAACAGGAATTTGCATTTGTTTTTCACCTGCCGGGAGCGGGAAAAGAAAGAATTCAGCGGCGCGCCGCACCACGGTTCTTCAGGAAGAAGGCCGGAACCTAACTTGGCGGCTGGACAGAAAACGCACAAGAGCTAAACCGCCGATTTTTTGGCGGCCCCCATTCTCCCTGCAAAGGCTCAACAACCGCCCCGCGTCCCATCAACAAACAGCCAACCGGGAACAAGGGCCTCCCGGCCCTTGTAAAAAACAGTCCAACATAAAAATATTCCCTTATGCCCCCTTTTTGGGCGGAGCATTCAAATCCACGGTCACCTTCACGGGAACATCCATGGCCTTGACGCCCTTGCTGGCCACCACCGTAGCTTTCATTTTAGCGGGCATGTTCTTTACCTGGTACGTATAAGTGCGGGAAGGTACGGAACCGAAGCTGAACGAACTTTTGGACACGCCGGGTATCTCCAGTTTGCCGCCCTCCGCGTCAGTCAGCGTTATTTCCTCCACATGGAGCGTATCGTTGAATTCCAGTTCCACCTCACCGGAAGCCTTGCCGTGGTCCTTTGCATCCTTCACGGTGATTTCCATGCCCTCCACCTTGAATTTGACACCCTTCCGGACGTCAAACTCCTGGACCGGAAAAGTCCTGCTTCCTTCGGAAACCTTCATGTTGACCACTCCGTCCAGCTTCAGGGGAAACACAGGTTTCTGTTTCAGCCTCAGGGAATGTTTGGCAAATGCTCCGGAATCACCAATGCGGGTAAAGAAATTGTCGAATTTGGCTTTTGTCCTGGCGCCGCGGCCATCCGTAACTTCAAGCTGTGAGTCCTCACCGCCCTTAACGAATTTACAGCCCTTGGGAGCAACGAAACCCAGCACCACCTCCACGGCATCCTTATTTCTGTTAAACATGTCATCCACGCCGGCAGGATCAGGGAAGGACAGGGAGACCTGGGAGACATAAACGTTCACGGCCTGCCCGCTGGCGCAGGCTATCTGGGAAACGGCGCCCAGGAAACATGCCACGGCAGTCGGCAACAATGTTTTTTTCATCATATTAAGGAGAGGCGAACCTACCCTGCATCTTGCGTGCATGCAAGAAAAATCCGCCATGGAGAAGCCCCCCTTTAATCTTGATTTGCCCCTCCGGAACCGCTACCCTGACGCGGCTTTAAACACACAGCTTTCACAGAGACATGGAGAACACTCAACACGGGGATTCCGCCTCCCCGGCCAATCCCCCCCGGCAGCAGAAAAGCGGAAACACGGATGAACAGACCATCGCCCTGACGAAGGCGCGTCTGGCCATTGACGAGGTGGACGCCCGGATTGTGGAGCTGCTTAAGAACCGCGCCGAATGGGTGCATGAAGTCGGCCGCATTAAAAAGGAGGGGAATTCCCCCATCTTCGTTCCCGAACGGGAAACGGCCCTGCTCAGCAAGCTGAACCGCCTGAACGCGGGCGTGCTGCCGGAGGCCTCCCTCCAGGCCATTTACCGTGAAATCATCTCCTGCTCCTTCTTCCTGGAAGGGGGGCTTACCATTGCCTACCTGGGCCCCAAGGGCACATGGAGCCACCAGGCGGCCCTCAAGCAGTTCGGTAAAAGCTGCGAACTTATCCCGTGCCAGAGCTTCAAGGACGTGTTTGACATGGTGGACCGCGGGAAGGCCCAGTACGGCGTGGTGCCCGTGGAAAACTCCTCGGAAGGCTCCGTGACCGCCGTGATGGACCTCTTCGTCACCTCCCCCCTCAAAATCTGCGCCCAGATCAATCTGAACATCCGCAACAGCCTGATGGCGGACATCCCGCGGGAACACATCCGCATCCTGTATTCCCATCCGCAGGTTCTCGGCCAGACGCGGAACTGGATTCTGCGGCACTTCCCGAACGCGGAGCTCGTGGAAACCTCCTCCACCACGAAGGCCAGCATCCTCGCCAAGGAGAACGCCTCCATGGGCGCGGCGTCCCTGGGCTGCCCGCTGGCCGCGGAACTGTTCGGCCTGAACATTCTGGAAGAAGACGCGCAGGACCAGGCCTGCAACACCACCCGTTTTGCCGTCATCGGCCGCCAGGAAACGCAGCCCAGCGGCAGGGACCGCACATCCCTGCTCATCCGCATCCAGCACAAGCCCGGCACCCTGGCGGAAGTCATCAACTGCTTCCAGCGGCACAACAACAACCTGATCCGCATTGAATCCCGCCCCTCCAAGGTCATCAACTGGGAGTACGTCTTTTACATAGACGCCGTAGGCCACATTCAGGAATCCCCCCTACGGGAGACCCTCCCGGAGCTGGAACAGCACTGCTCCATGCTGAAAATCCTGGGCAGTTACGCGGATACGGACGTCATTTGACCGGCTTAATCTTTCTCCCCCCGCTTCATACCACCCTGAAAAACCATGAAAATCGCTACGATTGCCGCCCTGGCCCTCACCCTGGCACTTCCCTCTCTGGCCCAGCAGTCCGCCACTAAAATCGTTACGGAGAACGGACAGCCCACGCTGGCCCTGGATGAACAGTTCGCGGCCCGGCTGCGCAGCGGCAGGACGGAACAAAACGCCCCCGCCACGGTCCCCTCGGAATTCTCGGCAGCCGCCCCCGGACTTCCCCTCCCCGCGGACGCCAACCACGCCGCCGTGAAGGAAACGGCGGAAGAACGCAACCGTCGCATGGAATGGTGGAGGGACGCCAAATTCGGCATGTTCATCCACTACGGCCTGTATTCCGGGCTGGCCGGGGAATGGAAAGGCAAGCCCGGCGGTTCCGAATGGATTCAGAAAAACGTGGAAGTGGACACGGATTCCTACGCTGCGGAAGCCCTGCCCCTGTTCAAGCCCAAGGAAGGGCTGACGGAAGAATGGGCCCGGCTTGCCCGGGACGCAGGGTGCCAATACGTGGTGCTCACCAGCAAGCATCATGAAGGCTTCGGCCTGTTTGACAGCGCCCAGACGGATTACGACGCCAAAAGCGCCGTGAACCGGGACATTATCCGCGAATACGTGGACTCCTGCCGCAAGCGCGGCTTGAAGGTAGGCCTTTACCACTCCGTCATCGACTGGCACCACCCGTCCTATGACAACACCATCTGCCCGGACCTCTGCTACCCCGCGGGACAGGCGGAAATGCTTAAAAGGAAAAACATCCCGCGGGACCACGCCGCCTACCAGAAGTACCTGCACGCCCAGGTCCGGGAGCTGATGACCCGTTACGCTCCCATTGACATCATGTGGTGGGATTATTCCCAGGGAGCCATGGAAGGAGCCAGGGGCTGGAAAGCGCCGGAACTGATGGACATGGTGCGCTCCATCAACCCCGGCGTCATCATGAACAACCGCCTGTACGCCTATTCCGGCCTGAACAGGGACCAGGCCGGCACGCTGGACCTGCGCTGCGGGGACTACATCACCCCGGAACGCTTCATCCCCCGGCGCGGCTATCCCGGCGTAGACTGGGAATCCTGCATGACGGTGAGCGACAAATGGGGCTACAACCGGTATGACACCAACATCAAGTCTCCGGAAACCGTCATTGAAAAACTGGTGGAATGCGTCACCAAGGGAGGCAACCTCCTGCTGAACGTGAACCCGATGGCGGACGGAACCGTTCCGGAAAAAGTGGCCGCCACCATGCGCGGCGTGGGCCAGTGGCTCAAGATCAACGGGGAGGCCGTGTACGGCACGCGGGCCTTCACGGAGCTGGACCAGCCCGCCTCCATCAACCGGCAGGGGGACATCTTCGTCTTCCTGGTTCCTCCGCCGGACAAGGGACCGGTCCAGCCGCCCAGCGAAGGGACCATGAAGGAACTGACGGAAGGCGCGGAATACGCCCGCATGCAGCCGCTGGATTCCACCGGATACGAGGACGAGGAAGGAACCTCCGTCTCCCTCCCCGCAGGCTACTCCAAAGCGGTGCTGCTGGGAGACAACACCGCCCTGCCCGTCGTCAACGGAACGGTTCTGTTCAAGGCGCACGAACACTCCAAAACGCCCTGTTCCGTCATCAAACTGAGCAAATAGCCCTCTTTTCCACTCATTTTCCTTATGGAGGAAGACCTTTTTTCCCTGGCGGCCGGCAAGCAGCCATCACAGCAGGCAAAGAATGAAGCGGGATCCCAAGCCGGAGAACCGCAGGAAAGCGCCGCCCCCGTCCAGCCCGGCAAGACGGAGGAAGACGTGCGCAACCGCGTGGACTACCTGCGTTCCGAACTGCGCCGCCACAACCGGCTGTATTACGAACAGGCGGAACCGGAGATCTCCGATGCGGAATATGACGCCCTGTTCCTGGAGCTGGAAAAGCTGGAAAAGGCCCATCCCGAACTGGCGGAGCCGGATTCCCCCACGCGCCGTGTGGGGGGGGCGCCGCTCCAGGGCTTCAACCAGATCAGGCACGCGGTGCCCATGCTGTCCATTGACGACATTTTCGAGCAGCGCGACGCCCCTGTTCCGGACGAGGAACTGGTGGAATTCTACAACAAGCTGGTCAAGGCGCTGAAAACGGAAACGGTGCCCGTCTCCGTGGAACCCAAGATTGACGGGGTGGCCCTCTCCATCATGTACCGCGGCGGCCAGCTGGCTTATGCGGCCACGCGAGGGGACGGAGACGTGGGGGACGACGTGACGGCCAACGTCCGCACCATCCGCAGCGTCCCCCTCACCCTTCCCCCTGGCGCCCCTCCCGTGCTGGAAGTGCGCGGGGAGGTCTTCATGCCCAATGAAGCCTTTGCCAAACTGAACGAGGAACGGGACGCCGAAGGGCTCCCCGCCTTCGCCAACCCGCGCAACGCCACCGCCGGAACCCTCAAGCAGCTGGACCCCCGGCAGGTGGCCGCCCGTCCCCTGGCCTTCCTGGCCCACGGGCTTGGCGCGTATGAAGGGCCGGAACTCACGAATGTAAAGGATTTCTGGGACATGCTCCGCCACTGCGGCATTCCCTGCAATGATCCGGTGTATTATACGGACAGCTTGGAATCCACCCGTCAGGCCGTGCGGGACATTGACAGGCTCCGCCACACGCTCCCCTACGGCACGGACGGCGCCGTCATTAAAATCAGCTCCATGGCCACCCGGGAGGCCCTGGGAGCCACGGCGCGCGCCCCCCGCTGGGCGGCGGCGTACAAATTCCCCCCGGAACAGAAGGAAACCGCCCTGCTGAACATCACCGTGCAAGTGGGCCGCACCGGGGTGCTGACGCCCGTGGCGGAACTCAAGCCCGTGCTGCTGTCCGGCTCCACGGTGGCGCGAGCCACCCTTCACAACCAGGATGAAATCGACCGGAAGGACGTCCGCATCGGAGATACCGTGCTGGTGGAAAAGGCGGGGGAAATCATCCCCGCCGTTCTGAAAGTGAACCTTTCCAAACGTCCGGCGGATGCCAGGCCCTACAGCATTCTGGAAGCCACGGGGGGCCTGTGCCCAGCGTGCGGCAACCCTATCATGAAGGAAGAGGGAAAAGTGGCCTGGCGCTGCACCAACTTCACCTGTCCTGCGCAGGCCGTGTCGGGCATCACCCACTTCTGCTCCCGCTCCGCGCTGGACGTGGAAAGCATCGGCTCTTCCGTGGCGGAAGCTTTGAGAAGCTCCGGCCTGGCTGCCTCCGCGCTGGACCTCTTCTCCCTGAAGCTGGAACAGCTCGCCAACCTGAACCTGGGCACGCCGGAGGAACCGCGCCGCTATGGGGAAAAGAACGCCCAGAAAGCGCTGGACGCCTTGCAAAACGCGCGCGAGCTTCCGCTGGAACGCTGGCTCATCGCCTTCGGCATTCCCCTGGTGGGGGAAGTAGTCGCCAAGGCGCTGGCGGACACGCACCCGGACCTGGAGCATGTGGCGGACTCCCCCTACCTCCGGGACATCGTGCGCCTGGACGAGCTGATGGAACAAGCCGCCAAAACCAACCCCAACACCCGTGAAAACAGAAAGGCGGTGAAGGAAGGCGCGCTTTCCGCAGAGGCGGTGCAGGAGCGCCATCAGGAACTGACGGATGAAATCGACCGCCTGACCGCCCCCTATCTGGAAACGGGCTACCTGCGCAAGAACACGGCCAAGTTCAGCTATGGCTCCGAAATCGGCGTGGCGGCGGCCAAATCCCTCCAGAGCTTTTTCACCTCCGCAGCGGGGAACCATACGATGGACGTTCTGCGCGGCCTGGGCATCAATCCCCAGTCCCAGTCCTACCGGGCCAACCTTCTGGAAATCCCGGCGGGGGCCCTGTCCGGCAAGACCTTCGTCATCACCGGAACGCTCAGCCAACCGCGGGACTACTTTGAACAGCTCATTGCCGCCCACGGGGGGAAAGCCACCGGAGCCATTTCCAAATCCACCTCCTACCTCCTGGCAGGCAGCGGCGGCGGCTCCAAACGGGACAAGGCCCTCAAGCTGGGCGTTCCCGTCATCTCCGAGGAAGACTTCAACAAGCTGGTCGGGGAATAGGCCGCCATCCCTACCCTACGCTGTTTCCCATCGACGCTACAGAAAGCCGTTCCCTGCATCATGCCGCAGGCTTCCGCCTGTTCCATCCCGCCGGAGCTCAAGGCAAAAACGCCCGATGCGCCCCCTCCGTCCACCCCTTCTCCCTTCCATGGTCCGTCTGATTTTTTCCGTGTGCCGCATTCCGGGAATTTAATTCCTGAATCCTGCAAAAAAGCTTGCTACGGACCGTCATCTGCTCCCTAATAAACCGCGTATGCTGAACCTGCCTAACGCTATTACCCTGACACGGATTGCCCTGGTAGTCGTCTTCACGGCAGCAGTCAGCATCGCGGACCAGTATTCCTGGGGATACCTGGCCGCACTGGTCACCTTCATCCTGGCGGCCTGCACGGACTGGCTGGACGGCTACCTGGCCCGCCGCCTGAACCAGGTCACCACTTTCGGCAAGCTCATTGACCCCCTGGCGGACAAAATTGCCGTTTCCGCCGCCTTCATTTACCTGACGGGCGTGGGGCTCTGCCCCGTCTGGGTCACCATTCTCATCATCAGCCGGGAATTCCTGGTCACCGGCCTGCGCCAGATCGCCCAGGACCACGGCATCATCATCCCTGCGGGAACGTCCGGCAAATGGAAAACCGCCTTCCAGCTGGCTTTCTGCATCGCCTGCCTGCTGGCCCTGACCTGGACGCATACGCCGGAATACCTGCCCTCCTTCCTGGACCAGCTTGCGGCGCTCTGTCTGTGGCACGGATCCGGAGCTTCCAACTTCCTGTACCAGTTCACCCTGTGGGGCTCCATCATCCTGACCGTTTATTCCGGAGCCGTTTACTGCGTGGGCGCGCGCAAATTCCTGCAACGCTGAAAAATATTCTTCTCTGCACCTGTCAAAAAAAGTAAAGCATTGGCTTTCATTAGCTAACAGATATTTCCACGAGAGGGTTTATTTTTTTCAGGAAGTTTCCCGTGTGGAAAGCATGCGAGTATGTTGGATATATGCTGCCGCCTTGAATCCCTGAAGTTCCTCCCTCCGCTTTTCCGGCCCTCACTGCCTTCAGGCAATTTCACTTATCCTTGACATTGCGTTCCGCAAAAACGTTAAGAGGATCATCGTGTTTGGCGGTAGGCCTGGCACCAATGGCAGCCCCCGACTTTTGTTTGCCGGCCTTTTCCCATAAGCTTTCCAGAGAAAGCGGAGTTCCATTCAAATCATACCGCCCAAGAGCAAACTTTTTGCTATCTAGATCGAAGTAATAATTCTTATCATCATTTCTGGGATAATTGAAAGTTTTTTTGTTCGGTGCGGAAGCAAAAAATTGCAATGAACCTCCTTCTGAATCGCGAATTGAGATCTTTCCATTCTGGCCAATTAAAATGAATAACGAATAAAAAATACCCTTTCGAACATCGTAACTGTGCCATCGCGCCCACTCACCATTCCTTTCCCCATCCCTCATACCCCTTATTCCTCCCAAAAGAAGAACTCCATCCTCCCCCCGCTCAACGAAAGTTTGCACAACATATAAATATTCCCTGCTGTCTTCCTTGTACCAGGCAAAATATTTTACATTATCCTCTTGATTTTTCCCTTTTCTATCTACACCAATACTAAATTTAACAATTTTTTCATCACTTCCGGAGCATAAGGTATCACATTGTTCAAGATATACATATCTCTCATCTAATGTATAGCGTGATTCCTGCATCACATTTTTCCACTGAGGTTCGTTGGCATATACAGGAGTCGGCAGGTATTCTCCGGTAAAAAGGTTTTTACGCTGGGAAATAGGTTTTTCCTTCTCCACAATTTTCTTTAAATATTTCATATTAAAAGAATTATCTTCTTTTACAAAATCCTTCGGATATTGGAAATTATACTCACTTACCTGTTTAGAAAGCGCGTCAATAACATATTGATAATATTCCACTCCTTCCGCAGAAGTGAGGCGTTTTTGCTTCGCTTCAGAAAGAAATTCGACAAAGGGATGATTCATGCCCTTCCTGCCGGAACCTGAAAAGGCAATTTTCTCTCCCTCTCCTCCACTTTCCTCCTGCATCTGATTATCCAGAAGCCGTTGATCAGCTTCCGAAAGTTTTTCCAACAAAATGGTTCTTACCTTTCCACCATCCACAAGCAGCCGAATTTTATTTCCTTCCCTTCCCTCATACGCCGCCTTTAATTGATGTCCCGTCACTGCCGTCCAAATTCGGGGTTTGCTTAAATCAACAGATTCTCCAATTTGAGAAAAAGCAACAAAATGACTGCTACAGCATACGGTTAATATCATCAAAAAATAGACAAAAACCTTTCTTGTTTTTCCATAATACATAATTTTACCAGAGACAGGTTACATGAAGTATTTAACGGATTGTTAATCCGTTATGGATTAACATGGAATGATCCCCATACCATATGGAGCGCCGCAAGACTTTGCGGCATTCGGATACCTGCCGCTCTTTTCCCTGAAAGTCAGTGCGTCCTGACAGGCATATGACTTTCAGGGATAGCAAAGGCTTGCAGCGCTCCAGGGGCCCGCTGCCAATTCCAAAAGTCTTTCCCCAGTGAAACATCCGGGTGTCATAAGCTGCTTGCCTTTAAAATCAAAGCTTGACTCCGGATTAACAATTCGCTTTTTGATTATTATCAATAATAAAGAGCCAGATAGAGGAAAACGGGAATGATGCAGGAATGGGATATTGCCGGGCTCCCGGTACCATGAACGGGATTCCATCCTGTGACCATACTCCCGCCACTTCCAAAACCGCTGAAAAAGAATTCATGACGTGCAGGACGTTTTTATTTCTCTTGACGGCTGTCCTTTGCCGTGCTTTTATGGCCCTGTTCCCGCCGAATGGTGCTTGGTTGTTGATTTTTGATAGTCATTTGCGGTTGGCGGAATACGGGCGTCTCCGTATTGATCCTTTCAGTATCGCTCCTGCGGGCTTCTTTTTGTTCCGCTATTGTCGTGATTCCGTCAGTTCATTGCAGCCGAGGCGCATTCACAGACACATCAATAAACATGGTATCAACCACATTCAGGGAGCTTGGCTTGTCGGCTCCCATTCTCCGCCAGCTGGAGAAACTGGAGTACAAGACCCCCACCCCCATCCAGGCAGCCTGCATCCCCCTGCTGCTGCAGAACAAGGACCTGATGGGACTGGCGCAGACCGGAACCGGCAAAACGGCCGCGTTCGCCCTGCCCCTCATTCAACAATTTTCAGAACATCCCAGAAAGCCGCTTGCCCGCCAGGTCAGGGCGCTCATCCTGAGCCCCACCCGGGAACTGGCCGCGCAGATTCATGACAACATCTGCGCCTATGCCAAAGGGCTGAACCTGTCCACCGCCGTCATCTTCGGCGGCGTGGGGTACGCCCCCCAGTTCAAGAAGCTGGCCGGCGGCCTGGATATTCTGGTAGCCACGCCCGGCAGGCTGATTGACCATCTGGAACGCCAGACCGTCAACCTGGGCGGTGTGGAAACCCTGATTCTGGACGAAGCGGACCACATGCTGGACATGGGCTTCGCTCCGGCCCTGAAAAAGATCGTCGCCAAAATCCCGAAGAAACGCCATACCCAGATGTTCTCCGCCACCATGCCGGACAACATTCTGCAACTGGCCCAGTCCCTGCTTCAGGAACCGGAAACGGTGATGGTCACCCCTCCGGCCGCCACGGCGGACAGGGTGGAACAGTCCCTCTGCATGGTTGGCTCCCAGGCGGAGAAAAGGCCCCTTACCCTGGATCTGCTGGAACAGCAGGAACAGCCGGGCCGCACGCTCATCTTCACCCGGACCAAGCACGGCGCGAACCGCCTGGCCTCCTTCCTGACCGGAAAGGACCACCCGGCCTCCGCCATCCACGGCGACAAGAGCCAGGGCACGCGTGAACGCATGCTCCGGGAATTCCGTTCCGGGGAAACGCCCATTCTCGTCGCCACGGACATCGCCGCCCGCGGCATTGACGTGAAAGACGTGCAGCTCGTCATCAACTACGATCTGCCGGAAGAACCGGAAGTCTATGTGCACCGCATCGGCCGCACGGCACGCGCCGGAGCCGCCGGGCAAGCCATCGCCCTCTGTTCCCCGGATGAAATCAAAAAAGCCAGGGACGTGCACAAGCTGCTGGGGCGCCTCCTTCCCGTCCATTCCTCCAGCGCCAACATACCGTCTGAATTGCAGACGGTTCCCGGCACGCACAGGGAAAGGAAAAACTCCATGCAGGAAAACCGTTCCGCCTCCCGCAGGGGGCCGCGGAAAAGTTACGGAAGGCGGAATTCCGCCGGAAGGCAGGGAAGCCGTGCGGGCGCATGATTTTAATCATTCAAAAAAACTTTTGAACGAAATCAGGGGCTGCACAGTCTCACTTGCTACAAACGGTTCACCGGACCGTTCCAGTCGGGAAGCTTCAACCGGAGTTTCAATCATGAAAATCATCTCGTCCATCATCAAGACACTGTGCGTGGGTACCGTCGGTTCCCTCGCCTGCCAGGCCGCCATGCAGGCTTACGCGGATGACGTTCCCTCCACGTTTGTGGAAGGCAACTATTCCCCGGAAGTAGCCCGCTACGTGCAGAGTATCGCAGGCGTGGCGCTGGCCTCAGGCATTCATGATTATGACGAAAACGCTACCAGCAGCTACCAGGTTCTGGCTCAGGTTCTCAACAGCGGCAATGCAACGGAATTGCCGGACGACCTGAAACGGGCCATTGAAATGCTGACCAGCTACGTCCCCGACCCGAACGCGACCATTCAGCCGATTCTGACTAAAAAACAGATTGAGAGGATGGAGCAGATGGCGGACCGTATTGAAAACCTGATGGAGGAAAAATACGGAGTGGACCTGGAAGACTGCATGAATATCATGAAACGTGCATTGGCCCCGTCCATTCCCGACATCCTCCGCTCCTGTGACATGGAAGGCACGCAGCTGCCGACCACCACCGTTTTCCGCCCCAGGCTGGGCAAGGCGCTGAATGAAGCTTATGCCAGGCTTGCCGCGTCAAAACTTCCCGCCGCCGGCACGGCTCAGTAACCGGACCCCCTCAAAACGACCGGGAAGATGATCCCGATTCCACGGCATGCGGACCCCGTCAAGGTTCCCTGAACAGAAGCCGCAGGAAACGGAATGATCTTCCCCGTCGCCAGGAAAGGAAACAACAGCCAGCGCCGGCGACACCACGCAACACTCTCCGGATGTCCTCCGATGCAGGGCCGATCCTTCGGAACGCGGTGCAGCGATACGCTCACCCCCCTTCACTCCCAAGCAACGGCATGCAACATCGGCACAACCGGGTGATGCACCTGACAGGCCCCGTCCTTCCCGCACTGCGGCAGGAATGGGGCCTTTTTCATGCCCGCCTCCCGGAAGGAGCCTGCCTTCCCTTCTTTTGACGCCTCCGGCGCGGAGCACCTCTCTCCCGCAGGAGAATGCATTTTTTGCACCATCCGTGAAAGAAAGATTCTCAAGTCCGGGTATGTATGGCAAACTAAGGACTCAAATCCTTCCATATAATTACCATCCATGGATAATTCATCATCACGCCGTCGTTTCCTTCAGACCCTGGGTCTGGCTACTGGCGCCCTGGCTGCCGGTTCCTTCGCCAACGCCCAGGAAGTAGCTCCCCTGGCTCCCAAAAAGATCATCGTTCCGAACCCGAACAACATCGGCCCCATGACCACGTGGCCCCCGCGCAAGCCCGGCGCCATCTACATGGGCGGCTTCAGGGCCCCCAAGCTGGACAAGGTGCGCGTGGCCTTTGTCGGCGTAGGTGAACGCGGCTCCATGCACGTGGGCCAGATGGCCGTCATTGAAGGCGCGGAAGTCGTCGGCATCTGCGACCTGTACAAGGACTGGGCGGAACGCAACGCGGCGCTGGTGGAAAAGAAGACGGGCAAGCGCCCTCCCATTTTCACGAACGGCCCGGAAGACTACAAGCGCATGATGAAGGAAGTCAAGCCGGACGCCGTCATCGTCTGCCCCAGCTGGGAATGGCACTGCCGCGTCACCTGCGACGTGATGAAAATGGGCGCCCACGCCTTTGTGGAAGTGCCCATGGCCGTCTCCATCAAGGAGCTCTGGGAAATCGTGAACACCTCCGAGGAAACCCGGAAACACTGCATGATGATGGAAAACGTCAATTACGGACGTGAAGAACTCATGTACCTGAACATGGTGCGCCAGGGCGTCATCGGCGACCTGCTGTACGGGGAAGCCGCCTACATCCACGAACTGCGCGGCCAGATGAAGCAAGTGGACCGCGGCACCGGCTCCTGGAGAACCTACCACTACGCCAAGCGCAACGGCAACGTCTACCCCACGCACGGCCTCGGCCCCATCGCCCAGTACATGAACCTGGCCCGCAAGGACGACTGCTTCGGCAGGCTCGTTTCCTTCTCCAGCCCGGCCCTGGGCCGCGCCGCCTATGCCAAGAAGAATTTCCCGGCGGACCACAAGTGGAACAAGCTGGACTTCGCCTGCGGCGACATGAACACCTCCATCATCAAGACCACCATGGGCCGCACCATCCTGGTGGAATGGGATGAAACCAGCCCGCGCCCCTACTCCCGCCTGAACCTCATTCAGGGCACCCTGGGCACGCTGGCCGGCTTCCCGACCCGCGTGGCCGGTGAAAAGCTGGGCAACGGCAACTATCACGAATGGATTGAAGGCAACGAAAAACTGGCCCCCATTTTTGAAAAGTACGATCACCCGCTCTGGAAGAAAGTCGGCCCGCTGGCCCTGAAGATGGGCGGCCACGGCGGCATGGATTTCGTGATGCTTTACCGCATCATCGAATGCCTCCGCAAGGGCGAACCGATGGACCAGAACGTATACGAAGGCGCCTTCTGGTCCTCCGTCTCCGAGCTTTCCGAATACTCCGTGGCCCAGGGCGGCATGCCCCAGGTGTTCCCGGACTTCACCCGCGGAGACTGGAAGACGACCGCTCCGCTGGGCATCGTTCAGTAAAAAACTCATTCCCCATCCGGCCTGGAGCTTTTCCGCCTTTACAGCGGGCTTCCAGGCCGGAGCGGAGTTCCCGTTCAGAAAACAGGCCGCTGCAAAGCGTGCCTGTTTTTTATTGGCGTGAACAGCGGTTGCAGGGGCAAAAGGAGGCAGGCTGTTCCATTGGCAGCCCCCTGTTCGGACGCTCACGTTCATAAAGGCGGAGCATGGAAACCCGCAATAAGCATTGGTTCCCTGCCTGCTGTTAGTGAAAAAGGCAGGAAAGGAAGAATGCCTTGCACCCGGAAGGTGCAACCGCACAGCCTGAATAATTTATGAAAGCGCCGGCTCAACTCATTTCTTGAGGATTCTCTTTAGATTGGCGACGTCCAACAACAAATTCACCGTTTCAAAATTCCCCTTGTAAAACACGCCCCAGTTATTGAAGACGCAGGGCAATTCCTTTGCCTTTTGCAGCGTATCCACCCTGATGAGAGATACCGGAACATCGTTCTCTCCACAGTACCGTTTTATGATCTCAATGTTTTGATGCACAAAGGGGCATTGCATATCATAATAAATTGTCAGCTCCCGGCTCTCAATTCTCCCCTTTTTGGCATTCGGCGCAAACCTCGGCGTTGTTCCGTCAAAGGAAAGAGCAAGCAGTTCATAGCCATGACTGGCAGCATCCACCGCCTCAAAGCCGAACTTCTTCGCAAAGGATTGATCGGCAAGCCACGCTTTCTGTTTTTCAGCTCCGAGCATGCAAACGCCGGATTTGCCCTTTTTCCTGGCATCAGCCAGACAATATTCCATCAGCAATTTTCCATACCCTTTCCCCTTGTAGCTGCTGGAAACCCACAAGCAATATATATAATAGTAGTTGTCCCCAAGGATGGGAACCCAGGCCGTCTCCAGAGGGGCATACTCAATGAAAACCACTCCCTTGGCATTTAACTTTCTAAAGACGTGGCCTTCCCTGATCCGGCCGGAAAGCCATTGCCGCTTTGCTTCAACGCCCGGATGGGGGGCCCGGCTGCGGATAATGCAGCATAAATGTTCACTGGCCAGATTGTCCGCCGTTAAATTGATAAAATCCGTATTCAAAGGCGCATCTTCCATTCTACTAATTTTAATATCCGCCTGTGGAAATGTCAAAAACTCATTCCATGCCCCGACTTCCCGTTACAGGCACAAGCCCTTTTGTTCATCCAGGCATCAGCGGGCGCATTACTCCCTTGGCAAATGGGGCGCATTACAACAGAAACAAGGCTGTACCTGCTGAAAAACAACTGTAACGGCGTGAGAGACATCGGTCCTGAACCGTTCTGAAGATTCCTCAACTGCCTTTGACGGGCGTCTCCGGCGTCAGTTCATACGTCTTTTCCGTGCCATTGGCGGCCACCTTGACGGATTGGGCCACCGGGGAGGAAAGGCGGAACTGCGTTACCCTGCCGTCCTTCCAGTCCATGTCCACGGTAATGTTGCCGCGGGCTTTCAGCCCACGCACGCTCCCGTTTTTCCAGGCTTCCGGCAGCGCCGGCAGGAGATGCAGGCGCCCGGTGCGGGACTGGAGCAGCATTTCAGCAAAGCCGGCCACGATGCCCATGGTCCCGTCCACCTGCATGGGCGGATGCGTGGTGAACAGGCTGTCCATCATGCTGTGGCGCATCATGCCCTGAAGCATTTCATACGCTTTATTGCCGTCCAGAAAACGCGCCCAGAGGCTGGCGCGCCACGCCCAGGTCCAGGAGCGGCGGGAATCCCCCGTGGTTCCGCGCGCCAGCAGGGATTTACGGGCGGCTTCCGCCCATTCCGGCGTCTTTTCCGGGCTGATCCGGCTGCCGGGATAAACAGCAAACAGGTGGGACGTGTGACGGTGGCGCGGGTCCCAGGAGCCGCCCGGCTTGCGGGCAATCATCCATTCCAGCAGCAGGCCGTCCTCCCCCACCCTGGGACCGGCCAGAAGGTCTCTCTTGGCGGCCAGTTCCTTCCTCCAGGCGGCGTCCACGCCCAGGATTTCCGCGGCCTGTACGGTATCATGGAACAATTCCCAGACAATCTGCTGGTCATGCGCGCAGCCGTCCTCCCTGGGGCCGTGTTCCGGGGACCAGCCCATCGGAGCCACCAGCGTTCCTTCCTTCACGTCCTTCAACTCCCGGGAGATTATTTCCGGCGTCACCTTCCTGTCCTCCGTCCGGAAGTTGCTTCCTCCCGCGTGCAGGGGCTTGAGCTGGCTTTCCCAGAAACGGCAGATTTCCTTCATCATCGGGTAAGCCGTCGTTTTCAGGTATTCCCGGTCCAGCGTGAACAGGTAGCGCTCCCACAGATGCAGGGCGTACCACGCGGAAGCGGGCTTGTTCCATTTAAATCCCTGGCCCCCGTAAATGTTCTGGGCCGTCCTGGCCGTCCAGCCCGGAGCGGGCTTGCCGCCAGCCGTCCTGAACTCTTTCTCCTCCCGGGTGATTTTACGCGCGGCGGGCGCCATTTCCCGGATGTAATCCACCAGCGGGTCATAACATTCCGCCAGGTTGGAGGGGAGCACCCCCCAGTAGCACATCTGGATGTTGATATTGTTGTGGTAGTCGGAATCCCACGGCGGAATCAGGCTGTAATTCCACAGGCCCTGGAGGTTGGCGGGCAGATTCCCCGGCTGGGAGGAGGAAAGGATGACGTAGCGGCCGAAGTTGAACACCAGTTCCTCCAGATCGGGATCACGGGCGTCCCTTCCGGCGTCCACCGCCTGCCTGTATCTCTTCAGCCTCTCGTTGACGGGGAGTTCCGCCGTGGCGTCCTCCGTCTCTCCCAGGTCCAGGGAAACGCGGTTGTAAAGCTTGCCGTAGGCGCCCCGGTGAGTGGCTTTCAGCTGCTCCGGAGCCGCCTTGAGCGCACGGGCCAGAACGGCTTCATTCCTCTTGCGGGGCGGCTCCCCCTTCCAGTTCCGGGAAGCATCCAGCACGTAATCCGTAGCCAGGGAAACCAGCACGCGGCAGGAATCAGCCTGCCGGACGGTGATGGAGCCGCCGTCAGCCGTGACACTTCCACCCCTGGGAAGAACGGCAATGCGCGCCTCATAGGTCAATCCGTTCTTCAGGGACCCCTGCATCAGAATCATTCCCCTGCCCCCTCCGGCCGTGGCCGTAATCCTGTCCTGAGGATGCAAGGTCGCCAGGCGGAAGGAGGCTTCCACGGAACGGGGCCTGTCCCCCTGCACCGTCATGGAAACCACCTGGTGCGGAACGCTGGCGAAATACTCCCTCCGGTAACGGACTCCCCCGGAGTTGTAGGACACGGAGGCCAGCGCCTCCGCCACATCCAGCGTCCTTTTATAATCCTGCACGTTCTCTGCTGCCGGATACGTGATTTCCAGCGTGCCGAACGGCTGGTAGGAGCCGAATTTGACGGAATCCGGCCCCTTGTCCTTGGCTTCCGCACTGCAAAAACCTCCGGACCACATGCTGATTTCCGTCAGCTCCAGGCGGTCCTTTTCCACGCCTCCGTAAATGAGCGCGCCTATTCTTCCGTTGCCGATCGGCGTGGCGTCCTTCGCCCAGGAGTTATCCCCGGTTCCCTTCTGGGGGCGCGTCTCCTTCCATTCCGCCGGGCGGTTGAACCGGACCAGGGAGGATTTCCAGGCCGTTGATTCCTCCGCCGCGCGCAGGACGCCCCCGTGGAACAGAACACCAAGAAGGAGAAAGAAGAACGGACGCATATCAAAAAGGTACTACCATATATCCGGAGTCTTTTCAAAGCCATTCTTTCCGCCGGAAAGGCCGCCTCCGGATGACGCCAAAAGCCGCAATTCCATGAAATTTTTCCCCTCCGCGGAACCGTATGTAGGCTTGAGGAACGTCTCATGCGCATGCATCATCCACCATTTTCCCCCGGAGTGGAACGCCGTTCCCAAAACAGCAAATATTGCCCCGCCATGCTTTCCTACTGCACCAACATCCATCCCGCGGAATCCTGGGCGGAAACCCGGGAAGCCCTCCAGACCCACGTTCCCCGCATCAGGCAGGAACTGGCCGCACTGAATTCCCCCCTGAAGGACCGCCCCCTGGGCATCGGCCTGCGCCTGTCCGCCAGGGCGGCAGCGGAACTGCTGGAAACGCCGGATGCCGTAGAAGGCCTGAAAGCATGGCTGGATGAACACGACGCGCGCGTAGAGACCATGAACGGTTTCCCGTACGGGAACTTCCACGGCCAGCGGGTGAAGGAACACGTTTTCCAGCCGGACTGGACCACGCCGGAACGTTTTGAATACACCTGCAACCTGTTCCGCATCCTGTCCCGCATCGGGGATGAAAACGCAAACAGGCTGACCGTCAGCACGCTCCCCGCCTCCCACAGCTGGTTCCATGCGGAGGAGGAGCGCATGTTCTCCCGTCTGGACGCCATGAGCGGATTCCTGGACGTCCTGAGCAGGCAGACCGGACGCCTGATGCAGCTTGGGCTGGAGCCGGAGCCTTTCGGCCATTTCCACGATACGGAGGGCGCCGTCCGCTTCTTCAACGGCCTGCGCAACCACTCCCGCCGCCCCGAACTCATTGAACGCCATCTGGGACTGACGTATGACACCTGCCACTTCGCCATTCTGCGGGAGGAACCGGCAGACACCCTTTCCGCCTGGGAGGAAAACAACATCTCCCTCTGCAAGGTGCAGTTCTCCAATGCGCTGGAATGCCGCATACGCGGGGAGGAAGACCTGGAACGCCTGCGCCAGTTTGACGAAGGCGTTTACTTCCACCAGACCAGCATCCGCAACCGGGACCGCACCATGCTTTTCCCGGACCTGCCGAATGCCCTGGCCTACGGGCGGGATTACGCGGAGGAAACGCGGGATTCCCAGTGGCGCATCCATTACCACATTCCCCTGTACGCTTCCCCGGAACCGCCCCTGAATGGCACGGAGGAGTTCATCCTCAAGACGCATGATTTCCTCCGCAGCCATCCGGGCCTGACGCCCCACCTGGAGGTGGAAACCTATACGTGGAGCGTCCTGCCGGACCACCTGAAAATCCCCCTGGCCGCCCAGATTGCCCGTGAACTGCACTACGTTGAAACCCTGTAAGACATGACCCGCATTCACAAACACGCCGCCCTGACCGCCGGATTCCTGCTGCTGGCCTCCGGCCTCTCCTCCTGCACCCTCCTTCCCTCTTCCTCCTCCGGCGGCACGGAAACGCCGCGGACCCTGGGCGCGCGCATGGAAAAGCACGCGAAAGTCCTGCAAAAAGACATCGGAGCCCGGAACGCCAAAAAGCCCAAATCCATGGAAGCCGCCGCCAAATACATCGCCGGAAGCTTCTCGGACATGGGCTATGCCGTCACCCTCCAGCCCGTGGCCGGCGGCGACGCGAAAAAGGGCACAGCCATCTACAACGTCCTGGTGTACAAGCCGGGCCTTTATTCCAACAACCAGAGCATTGTGGTGGGAGCCAATTACGACTCCAGCGAACAGCTCAACAACGGCACCGGGACCGCCCTGCTGCTGGAAACGGCCAGGGACCTCAAGGACATTCCCACCAACCATAATATTTACTTCGTCGCGTACGCGAACGGAGCAGGCCCCGCGGGGAAATCTTCCTCTTCCGGCGCTTACGTGCATGCCAAAGCCCTGAGCGGCAGCATAGGCGCGGCTAACATCCTGGGCATGATCAACCTGGAACCTCAGGAACTGGCCGCCGCTGCGGAGCAGAAACAGCCGGAACCGGAATCCCCGCAGGAAGCCGTGCTGTTCATGACCACTCCCCGCGGGAAGGAATTTGCGGGCCAGTGCGCCGCCCCCTTCACCAAATCCTGGGAGCAGGCGCCTCCCACGTTCCACCGGGAGCCCTCCGCCATTGCGGGCAATGACCGCCATTACGCGGCGCTGGGCATCCCCACGGTTTCCTGCCTGTGCAAATACTCCGTCACGGATTCCCACACGGAAGATTACGTGCACGCCCTGACGGACATGATTCACCAGGTGGCGGACAATGACGCGCCCCAGCCGGAGAAAGCCGCTCCGCCAGAGCCGAAAAAACCCTGACGCCTCTTTCTCCCCCTCTTCTTTTACCGGGACAGCTTTCTTCTTCCATGGCCGCCGCCCAGCATCAGCACGGGCATGAAGGAGAGCGCCACCAGCGCAATAACCATCGGCATCCAGTTATCGGAATACCGCTGCATCAGGAAGGAGGTCAGGGAAGGCCCGGCCAGTGTGCCAATGGAGTAGCTCAGCAGCAGAAGCTGGTTCATGGTCACCAGCTCATCCCGTGAGGCCTCTTCACACCCCCAGGCCATGGCGACGGGGTACAGGGAAAACCCGGCCAGCCCCAGCGCGATCAGGGAGGGGGCCATCAGGCCGCCTTTCAGCACCAGTCCGGCACAGGCGGCCACCACCAGCAGGGACTGGCATTTCATGACGAAGGCGCGCCCGTACTTGTCCGCCAGCCTGCCCATGGGCCACTGGCCCAGAATGGCCGCGGCAATCAGCAGGGCCATCCAGTACCCCACGGAGGAATGGTCCATGCCCTGGTGTTTCAGGAACAGGGGCATCAGGCAATAAATCGTTCCCAGCACCACGCCGGAAATCACGCACCCCACCACGCCCAGGAATACGCTGCGGCGTTTCAACAGCGTCCGTACCTCCACATGCACGGAGGACAGGGCGCCCGCGGAATCAGATTCCAGACGGGCAAACATCAGGGGAACCATGGCTGCCGCAGACAGAAGGCACACCTCCGTCACCACAAGGGACATGTCGCTGGGGAACCAGCCCAGGAGCAACTGCCCCAGCACCGTTCCCAGATAATAAACCACCAGGTAGGATGCCAGCAGAATGCCGCGGGTTTGCAGCGTTCCGGCCCTCAGCAGGGCGCTTTCCACCACCACCCAGACCAGGGCGCAGCTTATCCCCGTCAGCAGCCGGAGGCCGCTCCAGGCCAGCGCGCCGGGAAACACAAGCAGCAGCAGGGTGGACGCCGCGCATAACATGCACGCGTACTGGTAGCTACCCTTGAACCCGGTCTTGCGGATCACCCCTCCGGCCATCAGCGTGCCGGCCAGGTTCCCCAGAAAGAAAAAAGCCCCCACCAGCCCGGCCTCCCAGGTGGCGGCGTCAGACTGTTCCATCCACAGCGGAACCACCGTATTCAGAACGGCAAACGCCACCGTCTGAAAAAGAAGCCCCGCCAGCAGCAGGGCAATAGGCCAGGTAAATGTACGCATCACGATAAAGCGGGGACTATAGCACCAAAGCCGCATCAGTCAACCGCCTCTTCCGCCGGAAATAAAAACAAAGGGAACACCCCTGTAAATGAATACATAATTTATTGAATATAAATTATTTAAAAATATAGGAAACTGTCATATCCCCCGGCGCAGGGACGCGGGCAGAATCTTCATCTGCTCCCGGTACTTGGCCACCGTTCTGCGGGCGATGTTCACCCCCTTCTCCTGCAGCGCGGCGGCCAGCCTGGCGTCACTGAGGGGTTTGGAAGAATCTTCCTCCGCAATCAACCGCCGCATCAGCTCCTGAACGGCTCCGGAAGCCATCGCCTCCGCGCCCGTTCCCGCAGAAGAAACGTCCCCTTCCGCCGGAACGCCCGCGCTGAAAAAGCTTCTCAGTTCCTTCATCCCCCACTTGCACAGCAGGTACTTGTCCCGGCACGCACGGGAAACCGTGGACACGTGCACCCCCATTTCCTCCGCTACCTCCTCCATGCCCATGGCCTTCAGCCGGGACGGCCCGAACCTGAAAAAATCCTCCTGCCGCCGCACGATGGTGCAGGCCAGGCGCAGCACGGTCTCCTGCCTCATGTCCAGGGCGCGCAGCAATTCCTGCCCTTCCCGGAATGCCTTGCGGAGATACTGCCGGAGCTCCCGGCTGCCGGAGCTCTCCGCCATCAGCTCCATGTACCGTTCATTCATGGACAAGCGCGGCAGGTACTCGGAAGTGAGGACTACATCCAGAACCCCGGAAGGCCCCTCCTCCACGATGACGTCAGGCAGCAGATGGGGATTGCCGCCGGGAGCATAGGCGCAGCCGGGATCCGGCGTCAGGCTGCGGATAACTTCAAGGGCCTCCGCCACGGCCTCCGGCTCCACGTCCAGCAGGCGCGCGGCCTCCTCATACTTGTGCGCCGCCAGCTCCCGCCAGCAGCGCTTGACCAGGCGGAAGGCGAGCGAACGCTTCAAGCCGCGCTGTTCAAGCTGAATCAACAGGGAATCCCTCAAATCCGCCGCTCCCACCCCGGGAGGGTCCATCCCCCTCAGTACGGCCAGGGCCTCCTGCATATCCCGCATGCTGAAGCACTCCCGTTCCTCCAGCTCCTCCGGGGACTCCGTCAGGAAGCCACGGTCGTCCAGGGCGTCAATTAGCAGGAACAGGGCGTCCCGGGCGCGCCCGGTCAGCGCGGAATGCTGCGCCTGGTCCGTCAAATGGGTTTTCAGGGATTCCGGAGCCACCACGGACTCATACATGAAATCGCGGCGTGCGGCGGCCTCCGCGGATGGGCGGCCTTCCGGCGTAAACTCGTTCCAGCCGTCCTCCCGCTCATTCCAGGCGTCTCCGTCCGGACCGTCCTCCAGGGCTTCCGGAGAAGCGTCCGGCAATTCCTCAAGCATGGGATTGGTCTCCAGCGCGTGGCGGAGAAGCTGCTTCAATTCCAGAGCGGAGGCCTGGAGAATCTGCATCCCGGCCTGCATGGACTGGGAGGCGGCCATCTGGCGCGCCATTCCATGCTGCAGGGACACCTCACTCATACCGTCACAAGCTACACTACCCTCCGGAATCTGGCAAGGGGGAACGCCCTGCCGCAAGAGCTGCCTGCGTACCGCAGGAGCGGAAAAAGACCACAACTTTCCTGTAACGTTTTTGAAAACCGCCCGTATAATGAAGGTAAATGAAAACCCTGCATGCACTTGCCTTCTCCCTGCTGGCCACCCTTCCCATGCCGGCATCTTCCGCGGAATCTCCGTCACCCCTGGCCCCGGTGCCCAGGGAACAGCCCCAGTGGTGGAGGCAGCAGTATGAACAGCAGGTGGAACAGGTAAAAAACAACCCCTGCGGCGTCCTTTTCCTGGGAGACTCCATCACGGACTACTGGAAAAGAGAAGGAAAGCAAGTATGGGAAAAGGCGTTCAAACCCTACCATCCCTGCAACTTCGGCATTTCCGGGGACCAGACCACCAACCTGATCTACCGCATCACGGACTCCGGCATTCCGGCCCAGACGGAACCCAAACTCTGCATCGTCATGATCGGCACCAACAACACCGGCCATTTCAAGGGAGGAGAAGCTCCGGAAAAAACGGCCATGGGCATTCTGGGAGCCGTTCAGCACCTGCTGGTCAGGTTCCCGGACACCCACGTTCTGCTGCTGGGCATTTTCCCGCGCGGCACGGGGCCGGAGGACAAGCTGCGCCAGCACAATGACAAAATCAATGCCGTCCTGGCCCAGTGCAAACTGCCCCGCACCACCTACGCCAACATCAACAAGCGCTTTCTGGACCCCTCAGGAAAGCTCCTGCCCGGCATCAGCAGGGACAACCTGCACTTCACGGAAAAGGGTTATGCCATCTGGGCAAACGCCGTGCTGCCCTACATGAAAAAATACTGCAAGTAATCCTCTCCTTTCTTCTTCACCGCATGACGGACGGAAGAAATGTCCCTCTTCCAGCATTCAGTTTATGGAGCCGTAGCGCCGGGAATATCATTGGGGGAAATTTACGGCTCCTGCAGAAACATTTTCAGGCCTTTATGCTTGAGAATTTCACTCCTCAGGATTAAATTACTTCGCTTAATACCCTTTGAAAATGAAATTTATTCTCGTTAGTGTAGCTATCTTCAACGTATTATGTGTATGTTCCGGACTTAGAGAACTGTGTTTTGATGAATGGTTCCATAGCACATTTTCTATTATATTTTCATCTATTGCTGCATTACTTTTTACCGTCTCATTCATTTTCTTAAGCAAGAAAATATGCAAGTAATCTAAAATATTGACGTTGAGTAAATTAATGAATAAACAAAATTTTTATCTATCAAGGGGAAATTCTAAAAACAGAGAACACCACGAATTTTCCCATTCTCATTATCTTCTTCATGACAATCGCTATTCCGTTGAATTACTGCACCTGGGCGTAAAAGAAACCGCCAACGCCAAATTAACTGATCCCCCGATCACGCAAAGGCTGTTATTCAGCAGTTTTTGCATTTGAAAAGGTAATATTGCATAGGCGAATCTCCTGACGAAAAACGGAAAAGTCTCTCTACAACAGACTTCCATGCATTTGGGCAGTCCCTCATGGGGAACGTGCCGATTCTTTTCTCTCCCATGCACCCGGAACCCGGAAAAAACCGCGTGGAACAAAAAAATTGCTTTTTCCCGGGGATGTCCTAGAGTGCCTCTCCGCAATGAGCATGCCGCTTGCCGACTTGTTATTCCTGGCTTTTGCCCTCTCCGTAGACGCCTTCGTCGTGGCGTTCTCTTACGGCTTGCTCATTAAGCAAAAACGTTTGAGCAACGGAATCAAGCTTTCCCTCTCCACCGGGGCGGGACAATTCCTGATGCCCGTGCTTGGCTTCCTGCTCACGGGAACCGTGCACCAGTACATTGCGGCCTGGGACCACTGGCTGGGCTTTGTCGTCTTCACCTTCCTGGGGGTCAACGTCATCCGGGAAGGCTGGAACCACCGCAACGAAGAAGAGCAGATGCCCCACGTCACCAGCCTGACGCTGCCCACTCTTCTGGCCGTGGGAATTGCCACCAGCATAGACGCGCTGGTGGCGGGCGTCAGCATCTATCTCTCCTCCGCCCAGTGCGGCACCACCCCCACCCTCCACGCCGTTCTTCTTCCCGCCGCCGCCATCGGCTTCACCACCTTCCTGTGCACGGCGGCAGGCTTCTTCCTGACCCGGCGGCTGCACCGCTTCCCCACGTTCCACCTGGAAGCGGGGGCCGGGCTCATCCTCATCGGCCTGGGCGTCAAAATGCTCTGCGACCATTTGTGCTGAAAAATGCCTCGCGGCGGATGATAAAAACACTGTTCCGGCATCGTAATAAGTCGGAAAACGCACTGGCTTCCTCCCCCCTTCTTCTGCTATCCTTAAACAAGCTTTTCCACATGAATATTTCACATCTTCTTCTCTGCACCGCCCTGCTCGCCGCGCCCGTCTGCATGGCGCAGGATCTGACGGAACCTGAAACGGAAGCGCCGTCCGCCGCCAGCCAGCTTCCTGCCCCCCTGGCGCAGAAAATAGCCGCGGGCGACTTTGCCGGGCTGCAAACGGAACTCCGCTCCTCCCTCCTGAAGGCTGGAGAACAAACCAAATCGGAGCAAAAACTGCTTCAGGACAAGCAATACCGCCACCTGCTGGACATTCACGAGCTCCTGCGCGTCACGGGACCGGACAACGTGAAGGCCGTTTTCTCCAAAAGCCCGCAGGACGCGGCCTTCATCAAGGCCTTTTTACAGGACCCGGCATGGATGGAACTCTACCTGGGCGCGGGCCTGATTCCGGAAAACTCCCCGGAGGGCCTTCAAATCCTTTCCGACCTCTGGAAAGCGGACGGCAGGAGCGCGGACTTCCGGGACTACCAGTCCCTCGCCACCGGGCTTGCCTCCGTCTTTTCCACAGGCCCCATGGCGGGAAAACTGAAAACCAACTCCGCCAACAGCAACCCGGTGCGCCGTTACCAGATCTTCAAGAAACTGCATCAGGAAAACAAGCTGCATCCCGGCTTCATCAAGTTGCGCCCGTGGGAAATGCGTTTCGTCGTAGGCCATACGTGGGACGACAAATCCTACGAATGGAGCAATGAGCACGTCAACCTCCCCTGGCGGCGCTATACGGACGCCTGCTGGGCCGCCCCCTACACGGGCAACAACTTCTTCGGAGACACCATCCAGGGCCCCCTCTTCTACGTGCCGTGGCGCGACGTCAACACCTCCGCGGAAAACACTCAAGTCATCGGCGGCGTCTGCGGCGGCCTCTCCTACTTCGGCACCATGGCGGCCCAGGCCCACGGCATCCCGGCCTACCCGGTGGGGCAGCCCGGCCACTGCGCCTATGCAGTGCGCGTGAAGCGCGGGGAATGGAAAGGCGGCTTCGGCGGACCGGACGGCGGCATGCACAACCACATCTTCGGCGGCCAGGCTCCAACCTCCTACCTGCTGATGGAAAACGTCTTTGCGGACAACGCCAAGGCGGACCAGGCCTACCTGTGGGCCGCGCAGGCCCGCCTGGACGAAGCCGCCGGCAACAAGGACAAAGCCATCCAGGCCTGGGGGGAAGCGCTCAAGCAAACCCCTCTGCATCCGTTCTTCCGCACGGAGCTTCAGCGCCTGCTGATGGAAAAGGAAGGCATGCAGCCCATCGACTGGTACGTGTACGCCAAGGACGCCCTCTCCCACTACAAGGGGAACGGCTTTGCCGCGTTCGACGCCCTGAAGGACGTGCAGAACAAGTTCCTGATGGACATCCCGTCCGAAGACCGGATCGCCTGGTTCCGGGACCTGCATGAAACCATCGCCACCACCCCCACGTCCTGGGCAGTGAAATTCCAGCCCGTGCTGGATTCCCAGTCCGCCTTCCTGACCAATCCGCAGGAAAAGGCGGCCTATCTGGAAACGGTTCTCTCCACGCACCTGAAAACGGGGGACGGCACCAACTTCGGCCAGGCGCTGGAATGGGCCGTGAAAACCTTTGTGGAAAACGGACAGGCGGACGTCTTCTCCAACGCCTTCGCCAAGGTAGCCCAGCAGACGGGGGAAGCCGGAGCCTCCGGAAAAGCTCCCGACCCCAAGAAGCTGAAGGAAGCCTACAGCAAAGCCATCTATGCCACGGAAATGGCCCGCTCCATTCCGGCCTTCCAGACCCTGAGCAAGGCGGCCGCCTCCTTCTCTGACGCCGATACGTCTGCCAACACGGTCAATGCCGCCATTCCCCAGGGCTGGAAGCTGGTGCCCGCGGACGGCATGGTCAGGTGCTCCACCACCTGCCAGTGGGACAGCCCGTGGGACCACATCAACCTGTTGCGCCCCTGCGGCGGCTCCCAGCATACGGACAAGGAAGCGAACCCCAACGTCATTGTGGAACTGAAAAACGGCGTGAACCTGGCCGGGCTGGTGGTCACCAAGCGCAACGGCAATGAAGACCGGATGAAGAAGATGGAGGTCTCCACCTCCACGGACGGAGCTACCTGGTTCCCCCTGGCCGCCACGGAAAACATGCCCAAGGAATGGGTCATCACCGCTCCGGAAGGCACCAAGGCCAAGTGGATCAAGGTGGAAGCCAAGAACGCCCAGCCGGAATTCATGCACCTGCGCCACATCCTCGTTTACGAAAAATAACCCCTGCACCCTTTTCCATTAACGCCATGTTTCATCATCTCAACATCGTCCCCGGCCTGCTGGCCGCAGCCCTCCTCCTGTCCGCGCCCGTCCAGGCGGCCCTCCCGGCCTACAGCGCCGTGAAGGACGAGGCCAAAACCGTCAACAAATACATGATCGTCGTGTGGGCCGGCACGGACTGGTCCCCCAAATCGCGCGAAGTCACCCGCGCGGTGGAGCACCTGGCCAAGGACTCCCTGGAACCCGTCCTCTGGTGCATCCAGGACGAACGGGAGGAAATGACGGAAGAGGAAAAGAAACTGCCCAGGCCTCCCGGTGAAATCTGGAATATCCCGGCCATCCAGGTGGTTTCCCCCGCCGGCGGCATGGTCTTCCTGTCGGAAGGCGTTTCCAAGGAAACGCTGCCCGCCGTCATGAAGCAGGCGCTGGAAGCCGTGAAGCAGCAGGAAAAGGCCAATGCCCTGTGGGAAAAGGCGGACGCCTCTTCCGGCGCGAACGCAGCCCTTCTTTACGGGGAAGGCCTCCAGCAGCTTCCCCCGTACGCGGCCTCCGCCAGGAAGGACATTCTGGAAAAAATCAAGAAGGCGGACCCGGAAGACACCAGGGGCATGCACTTCAAATACACCTTCAAGCACCTGCCCTACATTGAAAAGGTGCAGCGGATGGTGGAAGACTCCGGCAAAAACGGCGGGCAGAAAGACTACAAGGCCGCCCATGCCTATGTGGACAAGCAGCTCAAAATCCCCGGCCTGACGCCCCTGCAAAAACAGCAGGTCATGGCGGCCAGATTCTGGCTCTACCGCAGTGAGGGGAAAAAGGACCAGGCGCTGAAAACCCTGGCGGACATCGCCAAAATCTCCCCCAAGACCCTGATGGGAACAGGCGCGCAGAACTACTACCGCTTCCTGACGGAACCCGTCACCCTCAAGGAGCCGCACTTCACGGGCTATGACCTGCGCCCGGAATTTACGCCCACCCGCGTCAACATCGGCAGCATGCTCAACGGCCCCGGCAACTACAAGATCACCTTCAAGATGAACAGCGGCGGCTGCAACATCCGCAATCCCCGCTTCATGAGGGGCAGCCGCGTGGTCAGTGAACTGCCCAAGGACCAGCAGGACAAAAACGGGCGGGAATTCACCCTGCGCCTCTCCGGTTCCGAAAAACCGGACCTGGTCTTCGACTGCCAGGGCCAGGGCTGGTTTGACGCGGACTGCGACATCATCGTGACCAAGGAACCCTGATTCCTTCCGGAAAGCGGAGGCGCACAAGCCTCCTCCCTATCAAAACCTTCAAAAAGGCAGGATGTTCCCGCGGGAATTCCTGCCTTCCCCTTTTTCCCGGAAAAAGTGATTGCCCGCTCCCATGCAGGAGCTGGCGCAAGCGTTTCCTTCCTTCTTTGTCGACGAATGGAGCCGCATTCCCGGAAAAAACAAAACGAATTGAGAGGCGGCCCGTGCATCTGCCGGCAAGCTGGCGCCGTCAGCTTGGACAAGGGAAGCGCCGTGTTCAGCCCTTTTTCCCGCCTTCCTCCGCCAGCTTGCGGCGGTATTCCATGCGCTCCTTGATGCGCAGTTCCAGCCCGTTTCCGGTGGGGGTGTAGTAAACGCGGCCTTCCGGCAGGTAGGCCTGGGGGACGTAATGTTCCGGGTAATCATGGGAATACAGGTATTCCAGCCTGGCGGCGTCCGCACCGCCGGCGGCGGCCAGCTTCTTGCGCGTGGGCGTCCGGAGGTGCTCCGGCACGGCCAGCGTTTTTCCGTTGCGCACGTCATCCATGGCGGCATTGATGCCCATGTAGGCGGCATTGCTCTTGGGAGCCGTCGCCAGGTACACGGTGGCGTGCGCCAGCGGGATGCGGGCCTCCGGCATGCCTACCATTTCCGCCGCGCGCGCCGCGTCCAGCGCCACGCGCAGGGCGTTGGAGTCCGCCAGCCCCACATCTTCCGACGCGGCGATGACCAGCCTTCTCCCGATGAAGCGGATGTCCTCCCCGGCTTCCAGCATCATCCCCAGCCAGTACAGGGCGGCGTCAGGATCAGAGCCGCGCATGGATTTGATGAAGGCGGAAATCGTGTCGTAATGGGAATCTCCCAGGCGGTCATACTTGATGGCCTTGCGCTGGATGGATTCCTCCGCCACGGGGAGGTTCACATGGATAACGCCGTCTTCCCCCTCCGGAGTGGACAGAACGGCCACTTCCAGCGCCGTGATGGCCTTCCGGGCGTCTCCGTCCGCCTTGGCGGCCAGATGGTTCAGGGCTTCCTCCTCCATGTCCACGCGGGAGGCTCCCAGCCCGCGCTCCGCGTCCGCCAGGGCACGCTTCAGCAGGGCGGCCAGCTCTTCCTCCGGCACGGGTTCCAGCGGGAAAACCTGGGAGCGGGACAGCAGGGGGGAGTTGATCGCAAAGTAGGGGTTCTCCGTCGTCGCGCCGATGAACCTGACCGTTCCCTTTTCCAGATGGGGGAGCAGGACGTCCTGCTGCGCCTTGTTGAACCGGTGCAGCTCATCCACGAAGAGGACGGTTTTCCGCCCGTGCATGCTCATCCTCATCTGCGCCTGGGCGATTTTCTCCCGGATGTCCGCCACGTTGGATTCCACCCCGTTGAGCATCATGAAATGGGCGTTAGTCGTCCGGGCGATGACGGCGGCCAGGGTGGTCTTCCCGCAGCCGGGAGGACCGTAAAAAATCAGGGAGGTGAACCTGTCCGTTTCAATCGCGCGCCTGAGCAGCTTTCCCGGCGCCAGCAGGTGCCTCTGTCCCGCCACTTCATCCAGAGTGCGCGGACGCATGCGCGCGGCCAGGGGCATGGCGGACATATCCGCTCCAGGCTCGAAGCCTTCTCTCGCGTCCGCTTCCTGTAAACTGAACAGATCCATTGAAGGCATTTTACCTACTGGGAAGGCCGGAGAAAAGGCCAATCCCCGGAATCCGGCAAGTTTCACGGAGGGAACGCCGTCCTCTCCCCGCAGAAAGAGGAGGAAAAAGAGGGGAGAAGAAATTATCCGCCCCGCCAAACGGCCATCAGCCAGGGGAGCCCGCGGCAACCGGACTCACGCCGCAGAATGCCCCTTCCCCGCGGCGTCCAGTGGAACGGTCAAGCCCCGCTTTAACCGGACACGGACCAGCAGGACAGCATCAGAACCATGCAGACAGGGGCAAGCACGCTGAACAGCAGCCCCGCTACCGCCAGTCCCCTGCGGTTCACCTCCCAATAGCGGAGGGAGGCTATCAGCATCCAGATGGGGAGTACTATCATGTGGATGAGCGCCAGAAGCCCCCAGCCTGCCAGCGCCAGCACGAAAAGCCAGGGTTCCGAGCCGTCCGCATCATTGCTCGGCATGAACAAGCCGAAGATACGGTACACGAATAAAAAGGAGACGAATGCGGCAAAAGGTATCCATCCCCAGCGGGCTTCCTCCTTCCGGCGGGCCATGACCAGTTCAAGATAGGGATCATTAAACACAGCTAGATGATTGGCAGAAGTACTTCTGAAGGTATGCATATCGTTTTTGGTCTCTATTATTAACCCTTCCTCCTGTCAATGATATTCAATCCCGGCGCCCGCCCTTCCTGTAAGAAATCTTTTTCTCTAACAAATACGAAATATCAACTTCCGCCAATCATCTTATTGTAGCTGCAAAGTATTGCCTCATTCCAGGAAACCTGCTTGATGATGAATGAATTTTCATTCCTATCGGAATGCTGCGCTTCTGCCATTCCCGTTATGGCAAAATGTCTTTTTGAATGATTCAGATGATAGCATCGGCGGAATTTGTCATACATGAGCCATTCCCGCATGAAAAAAGACTGTCTCCGCCGCAGGAGCGGAGACAGTCCCTGAATGATGATGAACCCGGAGGTTCCGGAAAGTTACTTGCCCAGGATGCCCTTGAAATATTCCAGCGTAGTCGCCAGGCCTTCCGGCAGGGTGTGTTTGGGCTGCCATCCGGCGCTCCGGAGCTTGTCCGCACAGGCGCGGGAATGCTTCACGTCGCCGGCGCGTTCCGGGGCATGGAGCACCTTGGAGGAGGAACCCGCGGCCTTGATGATGTTCTGCGCCAGTTCTTCAATGGTGATCTGGCCGCCGTACCCGGCATTGAATACGCCGGTGACTTCCGGATGCTCCGCCACGAAGGTGAGGGCCCCCACGATGTCCTTCACGTAAATGAAGTCGCGCGTCTGGGTGCCGTCGCCGTACACGGTGATGTCTTCTCCCTTGACGGCTTTTTCAATGAAAATGGGCACCGCGGCGGCATAGGCCCCCTTGGGGTCCTGCCGGGGGCCGAAGACGTTGAAGAAGCGCACGGCGGCCGTGTTGACCTTGCCTTCCGCCCGGAACATGTTGAGGTAGTATTCCCCGTCCAGCTTGGTGATGGCATAGGGGCTCTTGGGTTCCGGGTACATGGTTTCCAGCTTGGGCACGGTGGGGTTGTCACCATAGATGGCGGCGGAAGACGCCAGCACGATTTTCTTGACCCCGGCGGCGGAGGCTTCCTCCAGCACGTTCAGAAGGCCGTTGACGTTGATGTCAATGCATTCGCTGATCTTGCTCATGGATTCCGGCACGGAGACGAGCGCGGCCATGTGGAAGATGTAGTCCACGCCCTGCACCGCCTGGCGCACCAGTTCGCGGTCGCAGATGGAGCCTTCAATGAAGGTGTGCCTGAGCCCGTCCAGGTTCTTGAGGTAGCCCGTGCGCAGGTTGTCCAGCACGCGGATTTCCTCCGCCTTGTCCTGATAGTGTTCCACAATGTGGGAACCGATGAATCCGGCGCCGCCGGTTACGAGAATCTTCATGTGTTTTTCCGATGTTGGTAGGTATTGGTTAATAGCGGTCCACAATGGCCTTCATTTCATCCATCTGCGCCTCGATGGATTCCACCAGGGCCATCTGCGTGCGGCAGCGGTCCAGGTTGTGTTCCGGGCGGTGGATCTTGAAGTACACGTCTCCGGACAGGTAGTCCGTCAGGAAGCGGATGCCGCATTCCATCGTGAGCAGCTTGCCGGAGAACGGCAGCAGGCTCTTTTCCAGAGGCGTCAGGAAGCTCTTGGCGGAGCTCAGGTAACCCTGCACCAGCGCCTCAAACATGAACATGCGCATCGTGACCTTGGAGATGTCCTTTTCATCTTCCGCGGCGGGGGACGTGGCCGTGCGGATCATATCCCCGAAGTCGTAGATGGCGGAACCGGGCATCGTAGTGTCCAGGTCAATCACGCAGATGCCTTCCCCGGTCACGTCGTCCAGCATCACGTTGTTCAGCTTGGTGTCGTTGTGCGTGCAGCGCAGGGGCAGTTCGCCGGATTTCAGGTAGTCCACCACCAGATGGCAGTCCGCTTCACGGGCCAGGTACCAGTCTATTTCCTTCTGCACTTCCTTCACGCGGCCCAGGGGGTCGGACTGGATGGCCTTTTTCAGGGCCTCCAGGCGGGAAGTGGTATTGTGGAAATCGGGGATGGTTTCAAACAGGGGTTCTCCGGGCAGGTCCGCCGTGAGTTTCTGGAACTCGCCGAAGGCGCGCGCCGCTTCCTGGCACTGCCTGGTGGTTTCAATCTGGTCATAGGTGCGTGCGCGTTCAATGAACGGGTACACGCGCCAGCAGTTGCCGTCCGCATCCAGGGCGTACGGCTTGCCGTCCACGGAGGGAACCAGCGTGAGGGTGCGGCGGTAGGCTTCCGGGCAGTCCTCCTCCTTCAGGCGCTTCAGGGCATGGTCCGTCACGCGCTTCACGTTTTCCATCAGGGGGATGGGCTGCTTGAACACGTTATGGTTCACGCGCTGGAGGATGTAGCGGATGCGCTGGCCCGCCTGGTCCACCCAGATGCAGTAGGTGTCGTTGATGTGGCCGCTGCCGTAGGAGTAACCGTGGACGAAGTCGCCCCGGAGATCGAACAGGGATGATACAGCCTTGAGATCGTGCATGGGAAAAGAGGCTTAGTTGAGCTTTTCAGGGTATACGCCCTGCTTGATGAGTTTGTTGATGCCTTCCACGACCATGGGCTTGTCCCCGGGATAGGTCATGCCGAACCAGGTGGAGGAGGTGGGAAGAACGGCGCAGTCCGCGCGGTCTTCATGAATCAGGGCGTCCACCACGGTGGGAATAAAGCATTCGCTCTTGGGCTCCTGGCCGTGTTCCTTCAGGAAGTCAATGAAACGGTCTTCCGTCAGCTCAATGAAGGAGGAGGAGAAGAGCCAGAAATTCATGGAAACCAGTTCGCCGGGGTCCACGGGCAGGCGTTCGCCCTTCAGGTTGTTGCCGCGCACCACGCCGTCTTCATCAGCCTGGATTTTCACGAATTCCTCCACCCCGTCCAGCAGGCCTTCCTTGATGGAGCAGATGCCGCGGTTCACGTCCCCGTTGTCGGAGAGGGTGTTCTTCAACGGATAGCCGATCATGCCGTAATGGGCCTTTCCGGGTTCATCCGTGGTGGAGGTCAGGAACTTGGCGGCCTGCACAAAGGCGTCCGCGCCGTAAAAGTCATCCGCGTTCACCACGGCAAAGGGTTCCTTCACCACCTGGCGGGCGGCGCGCAGGGCATGGGCGGTGCCCCAGGGCTTTTCACGGCCTTCCGGCACGGAAAAGCCTTCAGGCAGGTCGTCCAGGGACTGGAAGGCGTAATCCACCTCAATCTTGCCGGCAAAGCGGCTGCCGACCTTTTCCTTGAAAATATCTTCAAAGTCACGGCGGATAATGAATACCACTTTTCCGAAACCGGCCCGGATGGCATCATAAACAGAGTAATCGAGAACGACTTCACCGTTGGGACCCATCGGGTCAAGTTGCTTGAGACCGCCGTAACGGCTACCCATACCAGCTGCTAAAACAAGAAGTGTAGGCTTCATAATACGCAGGCCATTATGACCAAGCCTCCCCGTTTGGCAACTGGAAAATGCCGGAAAACCGGAGAAATCCGCCCGTTAAAAAACGTAAGAGCACCAAAGGCCCAGCACCACTTTTTTGAAATCGTCACGCCCGTAGCCGCAATACCATCCCAGGAAAGGCTCCAACCGCAGACTGCCGGAAACGGCCCACCGCGCGCCCGTGCGCACCATCAGTTCCTTCAAGCCGTTTCTCCCCAGGTAATCATGGGAAAACCCCAGGGAAACCGTATTCACCATGGCGACGGATTCACACAGCAGGGGCTGCCAGGTAACGCCCCACTGGGAGTACACCCCCTCCTGCCCGGAATCATACAGGAAGGAGCCGCTGAACGACCAGGACGGCATGGGGTTCCACTTGAGGGACAGGCCGGGCTCCACCCCGGTTTTCAGGGGGCAGGAATCATACCACTGCCCGTTGACAAACAGTCCGGCCGTGCACTCGTCCGCCAGATAATATTGAAGCTCCCCGTGCAGGGTGGTCTGGCTGAAATTGCGCCCCTGCCAGTTGCGGATGGCGAAGAGTTCCCCGCTCACCGCCCATGAGTCCGACAGGGAGGCCCCGCCGGAAATCTGGCCTTCCACGGAATTGGGGCCCAGCTTCTCCCCGCGGTGGATGTAGTCCGAACGGTAGCCGCCCAGCAATTCCCCCCCCATGCGGATGGGGGAACGGCCGTCCACCTCCGTCAGGGGAGGGGGTCCGTCATACCCCCGTACGGCCTGAACGGCACAGCACAGGATGATGGGAAACAGCCTCATGAAGGCCTTTTAACACAATCCCCTGCACCGTACCAACGCCAAAACGGTGCATGCACATTCTCCGGGCTTGGCAAAAGGGGAATCTGCCCTTACCCTCTCGCGCATGATTCATTTCACCCTGTTCGGGATACCTGTTTACATCCGCCCCAGCTTCTGGGTGGTGCTGGCCATCTTCGGCGGCGCTCTCAGCATCAACAGTGTGGAAGGCCTCATTTATCCGGCCCTGTTCGTCATTGCCGGCTTCGTCGCCATCCTGTCCCATGAAATGGGGCACGCGCTGGTGGGCCGCAGGCTGGGCGGCGGCCAGCAGACGATCGTCCTGGAACTCTTCGGCGGCCTGACGAGCAGCCACGGCATGCAATTGACGCGCGGAGGGAGGGCCCTCATGATTCTGGCGGGCCCCATGATGACCCTGCTACTGGGCATCATCAGCCTGTGGATTACCTGGAACATCGTCGCTCCGGTCATGACCGCGCACAACCTGACCTTCTGGGACCTGGCCATCAGCCCCTTCACGGCGGCGGCCATCTCCCCCCAGCTTTACATCCTCTCCTGCCTCATCATGATCGGGGAATGGTGGACGATCCTGAACCTGCTGCCCATCTACCCCCTGGACGGCGGCCAGCTGATCGCCCAGTTCATCCGCTCCCCCAGGAAAGTGTTCATGACCGGGTTCATCACGTCCATCCTCATCGGGCTGCTCAGCTTCCAGCTCTTCCACGGCTACTTCATTCCCATATTCATGGCCCTCTTCGCCTACAGCAATTACCGGGAATACAGAAACGCCCCCTTTTAATATTCCGAGCTTCCTTTGCGGGCCGCGCCCGCTCCATTCAACATACCATCCAATATGTCTCAACAAACTGCAATCACCCCCACCCGCGCCCAGGACTTTCCCGAGTGGTACCAGCAAGTCATCAAGGCCGCCGACATGGCGGAGAATTCCGAGGTGCGCGGCTGCATGGTCATCAAGCCGTGGGGCTACGCCATCTGGGAACTCATCCAGAAAGACCTGGACCAGCGCTTCAAGGACACCGGCCACACGAACGCCTACTTCCCCCTCCTGATTCCGATTTCCTATCTGGAGAAGGAAGCGGAGCACGCCGAAGGCTTCGCCACGGAATGCGCCGTGGTCACCCACCACAGGCTGGAAGCGCAGAAGGATGAAGCTACCGGAAAGACCCGCATGATTCCCACCGGGGAGCTCACGGAGCCCTTCGTCATCCGCCCCACCTCGGAAACCGTCATCGGCGCGGCCTTCGCCCGCTGGACCTCCAGCTACCGCGACCTGCCCCTCAAGGTGAACCAGTGGTGCAACGTGATGCGCTGGGAAATGAGGCCCCGCATCTTCCTGCGCACGGCCGAATTCCTGTGGCAGGAAGGCCACACGGCCCATGAAACCCGGGAGGAGGCCATTGAGGAAACCCTCACCATGCACAAGGTTTACGAGGACTTCCAGAGGGACGTGCTCGCCATTCCCACCATCCCCGGAGAAAAGACGGAGGCGGAACGCTTCCCCGGCGCGGAACAGACCTACACGGTGGAAGCCATGGTGCAGGACCGCAAGGCCATCCAGGCCGGAACCTCCCACTTCCTGGGGCAGAACTTCTCCAAATCCCAGAACATCTGCTTTGCCGGGAGGGACAACACCCAGCAGTTCGCCTGGACGAGCTCCTGGGGCGTTTCCACCCGTATGATCGGGGCGCTCATCATGATGCACTCCGACGACGACGGCCTGGTATGCCCGCCCCGCGTCGCCCCCCAGCAGGTCGTCATCATCCCCGTCACGCCCAGGGAAGAAAGCCGCCAGGCCATCCTGGACCACTGCGAGGAACTGGCACGCACCCTCCGCGCCAAGAATTTCCACGGCCAGCCGCTCCGCGTGCTGGTGGACAGGCGCGACCTGGGCGGCGGCGCCAAGAAATGGGAATGGGTGAAGAAGGGAGTGCCCGTGCGCCTGGAAATCGGCCCCCGGGACCTGGAAAAAGGCTCCGTCTGCCTCCAGCGGCGCGACCTGCCCGTCAATGAAAAATCCTTCGTCCCGGAAACGGAACTGGTTGATACCGTCACGGACATTCTCCAGAACATCCAGGATACCCTGCTTCAACGGGCCATCGCCTTCCGGGACGCCCACATCCGCCCCGCCTCCACCCTGCGGGAGCTGGAAGAAAACTTCTCCGGAGAAGGAGACGCCGACTGGCTCCAGGTGCCGTGGGACGGCTCCCCGGAAGAGGAAGAGGAACTCGCCAAGCGCCTGCGCATCTCCATACGCTGCATCCCGCTCGGCGAACTGGGCCGCGGGGAACCCGCTCCCTGCATCCTCACCGGCCGCATGACGGAACGCCGCGTCCTCTGGGCCAGAAGCTACTAATCTCCTCCATTGACTCCCTTTTCTTCACGGGACTGTTCCAGGGCACGGAAAACGCGCCTTCCGGAACAGCCCCGTTTTTTATGGAAACAGGGAGTTCTTCAAGATTTTACACATTCTTTCCGCAAAAACCGCTTCATTTCGGGCACCGACGCCATTCCGCCGTTATAAGGGATAAATACATGCTCTTCCGGTTAAGACCACCCCGAGATGCCGACCACAGTCATCCTCTGGAGGATTGCGTCTCCTGATGGCGGGACAGAAGGGACAACCTGCTGGCCTTCGCCCGGTTGAAAGCGCAGACCGGCCTGGACTCGGAAGACCTGCTGGCGGAAAACGTCAAGCGGCTCGTCCGCGCCGTGGCGGAAAACCGCCTGGCCCCGGAGCCGGATGAATTCACCCCGTACGCCTTTACCGTCATCCGCATGCCCCAGGCCCAGCAACTGCTGAAACCTACGGAACCACACTGCAAACGATCGGTTAACGAAGATACGGCGCTCAAGAATACCATCTGCCGCGGCAATACGGAGCAGGTTAATTTTATCTGGAACAGAGAGCCAACGTCAATGCCGTACATAGGGGAACGATTTCCATGCTGGCCCACGCCAGGAACCGCCATGACGCCGCCAAGGAAAACTGTTGCTGGAACATGGAACCAAAACGGCCGCGGAACTGAAAGAGCAACAAAACGCCGCCTTCCCCGAAGTCAAACCGGAACAACCGGAAAAAGCAGCCTGGCACCTTCCCGTCCTCCCCGCTCCTTCCACAGAACCATCAGTCCTCTTTAAAAGGTACGGCAGCATGGCCCTATTCCGGTGAACATGAATTTTTCTCTAAAAAAATCTTGCCAAATCCGGATAACCCTATATATTTTCTGCCACACGGATGCCGCAAGGCTCCGATCATCCAAAGCGGATGTAGCTCAGGGGTAGAGCGCAACCTTGCCAAGGTTGATGTCGTGGGTTCGAATCCCATCATCCGCTCCAACAGTTTCTGTAAGAAAACCTACGCAAACCTTGATATTGCTAGGGATTATGAATAAAGTACACGTAAGAAAACTTACGTAAACCATATTACAAAACCCTTACAGGAAATATTACAGGTATGAGCAAGCCTTTCTACAGCGGCCGTCTGTCCATCAACAAGGAAAAATCTTCCCCTTACTGGATGGTAACATTCCAAGGGCCGGACGGCAAGATGCGGCGGCGCTCCACCAAGGTGCCTGTGAATGGCGGAGAGTTCGAGGGCGACCGCATCACAGCCAAGCTGGCGGAACGGCTCGCCTACCAGCGGGGTGTGCAGATTGCCTGTGCGGAGGCGGAAGAATATCAGGCGCACAATAATGTATCCGTGCGTGCCTGGTGCGACGACTACGTGAGGCGCAAGGCGGCGCTGGTGTCGGAAGACACGGCACGCAACGCCAGGACGGCCTACAAGCATTTCTACGCTTATCTGGGCGGTCGGGCTGATGCCCCGCTACGCCTGATCACCAAGGCGGACATCAAGGGCTTCGTGGCAGCCCGCCGTGAAGAGGTGCGCCAGAAGACGGTGGCCAAGGATTTGGCCGCCCTTTCCCAGGCATTCACGGACGCCGTGGATTCCGAAGTGATTGACCGCAACCCGTGCACCGGCGTTTCCATTCCCCCGGACCGCGCGGGCGAGAAACTGCACAAGGAAGCGTTCACCCTGGACGAGATACGCTACATGATTGAGCATTTCCCTCCCCTGTGGAGTTCCGCGGTACGCTGCTCATTTGAGACCTTCGGCCAGAGGCTGGGGGATATTTTGAGGTTGAATTGGAGTCAATTTGACTGGGAGCGCCGCGTCGTGCGCTTTGACACAGGCAAGACGGGGCGCTGGATGGACCAACCCATGAGAGAAGGCTTTTACCAGTGGGCGCTTGCCCGCTGGAAGGAAGAGGGGGAACCAGCGGACGCATTGCTTCATGCCCCGCTCCTTGCGTTAGGGGATGGGGCTTCCGCCCAGTTCGGGTTGTTATTGAGAACGCACGGCATCGGCGTGGTGCACGGAGCTGCCGGTGGCCGCCGTCGGAGAATGAACAGCAAGTCATTCCACAGCATCAGGGCGACGGCCGCCACCATGTTGCAGGCTTCCGGCGTTTCCCAGGGGCTGGCTATGGAACTGGTGGGGCATGATTCCACCGCCGTGCATAGCGTATACATCCGCCCCTCCGCGGACCAGTTGCGTTCCGCCGCTGAATCCCTGCCGGAACTCCTGCCTTAAAAAAGCCCTGCTCCCAGACCAGGAACAGGGCTTGCAGGTAAAAAGCCGGGTTGACTTCACGCACCCATCAGGCGCATGTACTTGGTTCTTACCTCGGCAAAGCGCGGATCGTCAGAATTGTGGAAGGCTGCGTAATCCGGGTGTTCCGGGTCGTGCATCATACGCTGGGCTTCGCCGCGGGCCTGTTGTTCCTGTCGCCCGGGTGGAACCGGAAGGGCCGGTTCATCCAGGAGCCTGCCTACCGCATCAAGGATTTTGTACATGGCCGGATGATCGGCAATGCCCATCTCATTGAACACGCTCTGCTCGACTCCGGCCATGCGGCACAGGCGCGCAGCCATTTGAACCGCTCGCATCTGGCGGGCGTCGCTGTCACGGCCCCATTCGCCATCAAGCTTGCTCCACGCCTCATTCATGGCCGCCTCCTGGGCCCGCTGCTGTTCGGCCGCATTGGCCGCCATGCGGGTGTCCATGTCCTTAATGAAGGCTGAAAGCCCCTCAACGGGCAGCCCGTGAGCCTTGCCGGTTTCGGTCAGTAGATTCTGCAGCGTCTCGTCACCAGTGAACGTTTCGTCAAAGGCCAGCACGTAATCCTCCTGGGCGGGAGGTTCGGTCTTCCCAGGCTCCGGATTTGCCGGAGGCGGGTCAGCCGGTGGATTGGCGGGAGCCGTGTTTGGATCCGGCACGGGGTCGGCCAGACTGGGGCGGCCAGGCGCAGCGGGAGGGTTAGGATTCCCTCCGCCTCCATTATCAGGGGCTTCTTCACGGAGGAATCGGTTGTGGTATAATCTGAATAAGGACATAGTGGTTACTCTGTGGTTTCTTCTTCTGGTTCGTTGTTGTTGCCTACTACCATTTCGATGAACAAAATCATCTCGCGGTAGGCATCTCGGCGCATGGCGTCAAGGGGGTCGTAGGAACCGGCCGCCCCCTGGAAACAGGGAAGGTCGGTCTGGAAATGTTTCTTCAGCTCCGCCAGAACTTCCGGATTTCTGAAAGCTTCCCGGAAAATCCTTCTGCGGTGCTTCATGCGCTTTTCGTACTCATCCTGGGGATTTGTCTTCATGCTGTTTGTAAAGCTTGTTGCGCCTGGGCGTTATTCCTGTTTGCCACGGAGGACTGTTCCGCAAGGGCAGCCTGCGTGGCCGCTTCCTGCTGCTGCTTCCTCTCGGTCTCCTTCTGCTGCATCTCTTCTTCCGACGCCTTGCACTCCATCGGAGCGCCCTTGGAATCGTAAATCAGCTCTCCGGCCTTGTTGAGGTTCACAATATCCAGCAACTCCGGCCGGCCGGTCATCTGGACCAAGGTGCCGATGGACTCAAGAGCTGTCATCAAGCCGTCCGTCTGCGTCCGGGCAATCGCCTGGGCGATCTTGCCCATGAACAGCACCTGTGGAACAGCCAAACGCGTGGGGACTCCCCGGCGGTTGGTCTCAAACACGCCTGGCACCGGGTCCGGCAGCTTGCCGGCGCGGTACAGCAATGCCATAATCCGCTGGCACATCATCCGGAAATCGCTCACGAATAACGTGAAAGAGGGGGTAAATCCAAGCACCTTTTCAGCTTCCCGGGCCGCTACCTCCGTGGCCGTCATCTGGCGGTCAATGCGGGAAACGGTCTCCAGCATGGGAACGTAAAAAGCCTCTTCAATCTTGGCGTACAGTCCGCGCAGGTATTCCAGTCCAATATCATACTGCCCTTGTGTACCCCATTCGCGTGGGAGCCCGAGATTGGCCGCTTCGGCAGAAATGGTGGTTTGGCCGCCGGCGCGCAAGTCTACATCACCGTACTGTGAAGCCAGCAGGAAAAGCCTTGGGTAAGCCTTCGTCTGTCCCAGCGTGTACAGAATCTTCTCCATGTCGATAGCCATGCGAATGGTGCGCCGTGCGTGCCACGCAGGACTCACCCCGTAGGGACTATCGCCCCAGCGCAGGAAGCGTGTTACCAGGAACGGAAACTCGTAAAAACCGCTCTCAAACACAATCTTCTTGTCGTCCAGGGAAATAATCACGTCCTGCCACGGCCTCTTCTTGGCTGGCAAATTATTGGAAAGCAGCCTGCCAGCCTGATTGGGAAGCACGCACTGAACAAACTCGAAAGAATCCGTATACCGGCGCTTTGCATCCTTGAGAGCTCTCCGTACCTTGGCCCCCAGGGCTTCTTCTCCCCATTTCTGTGCAGCCTGGTGAGCTGTCAGCCTGAACCAGCGCACCAGCGTGTCCACGTCTCCGGACTCCGATTCTGCAATGGCATAAGTGCCCGTGGGGATGTGCCTAAAAATCAGCTGTTTGTTGAGATTCATCTCGGAGAACATGCAGCCGGTCCCGGTCAGGCAACGGTCCAGATATACCTCGTGCATGACTGAATAGAAATTGGAAACGGCAAGCTCCCGCTCCATCACTTCCGTGGCCTTGTTGTACCAGTCATTCAAGGTCTGATTCCCATCCTTCTTGTAGCCAACGGGGCGAAGTGTGAACCATCGCCTGTCCAAAGGCGTGATGTACGTCAGGTGGGCGGAAGCCAGCTTTTTCAGGCTGTTATTGGCAACATCACTGTGCTCCAGTCCGCCGCCGTTGTCCGGTACGCTGTCTGGATGGGCATTGCCCGTGGCTCTGGGCATGATGATGCGGCGCATTTCATCCCAGCCGCCTTCAAAGGCGGCGCGTTCCGTGCACAGGTTATCCGCCAGGGCAATGTAATCGCGTACCTCCATGACTGTTATCCCAGGGTTTTGCGCAGCGTGGACAGGCCGCCGGACAGATTCGGATTATTCACCGTGTCGGACAGCTTCAATCTGCGCTTGCTCTTGGTCTGTACGTCCTCCGATGCGTCCGAAACGGACTTCTCCGTGGCGGCCGGGTTCAGAGGTTCTTCTACTGCCGGCGGGGTCGGGGCTTGTGTGACTTTGGGTTTGAAGATGGAGCCCATGGTAATTTACTGGTTGAGGTTATAGGCATCCACGCCCTGCGCGATGGCACGGGCAATGGCGCCGGGAGTATCGCGTAACAGGGAAGCGTCTCCGGGGTTGGACAAGAAACCGCACTCTACCAGCACTGCCGGCGGCACGGTCTTGCGGAGCACATACAGGCTGGTCTTGTTTGGCTTACAGGACCGGTCAGGACGTGCCTGTACATGGTCAGCGCGCCCCGGCATGAGCTTGCACAGCGGCCCGGCAATGGCTTTGGCCAATGCTTTGCCCCGCGCAGAATCCGTGTAAGAACCGTCGCTGTGGTAATTGCGGTGATGGCAGACATGGGCACCGCAGGCAGTAGCTGATCCCGCAGAATCACAGTGTAGGGAAAGGGAAATATCATAGCCTCCGGCGTTGATGGCCCTGACGGTGGCGGCAAGGTCGTCGTCGTTATCCATGCGTGGAAAGTCAATGACGGTGACGGCGTGCCCCTGGGTCCGCAGCATGGGGGCGAGATGGTCCGCGATGGTCTTGGCCGTGGCGTGTTCTTCCAGTCCGTTGCCGCGGGAGCCGGTATTGTTGGCATGTCCGATGTCTAAAGCGATATTCATTTGTTCAGGTATTGGTTGATAAGGTGATCTGGTACGTCGTATTCCGCGTAGGTGCTGTTAAGGTGCCATTCTTCGTGCTGGGCCTTGTAGGCTGTACGCTGCTTTCTGCTCGGCAGGATGTGCATTTCCTGCTTGCGTCCAGGAGTTTTAATGACGAGTAGGTAAAGGTATTGTTCCGGCATGGTTAATTAAGTTATAAACTATTTCCTGTAGAACTGGTTAGAACTTGTAAGAAAAACTTTACAGTTCAGTCGACAATCTCCCATTCTTCGGAAAACAGTTCGATAAACGTCTCCTTCCACGGCACCCGCCCGAAACGGGATTCCACGTACAGATAGGGAGCTGTCATCTTGCTGTGCTCGTCCGGGAACTGGGCGCGGATGACTACATCCGGGGACCACTTCGGTAATCTGGCTCCCTTGCCATTTTTCAAAGCTTGGAGAGCATCCGAAAAAGAGAGTCCTGAATTGGTGTATAAATTGTTAGGCATATTATTTTTGGGTCTGATGTTCAAGGTTAGAAAGGCGGAGGTCCATCGTGCGGAGTATTTCGGCGGTCTTGGCCGAGGTTTCCGCCTGTTCCCGGACCACCGCCTTGAAGTCCGTGTAGATGTAGACGGCAGCCCCAGCCCCGCCGAACATCATGATGATGTCCTTGTACTTGCGGAGGGTTTCCAGCCGCTTGTCTACAAAATCACACATGGTCTTATTTCTTGAGGGCTTGAACTACGGGCGGCGTATCCGTGGCGGGCTGGGCCTGGCTGTAGGACAGGCGCCCCGGTTCCAGCACCACGCACGCGCCGTCCCTGCATATCTCCGTCCGCTCCGCAGTCACGTCTATGGTATGCCCGCAGCCTCCCAGTAAAGCGGACGCCGCATAGGCCGCCCCCGCCAGGACCATCCACAAAAGGCGTTCCCACCATTTCAGGCCGGGTTTAGTTTTGCTTTTTTCGTAGGCATTCTTCATGCCCTGCTTCCCCGCCTCCAGGGCGGCCTTCTTTTGTTCGTCACTTAACTTACTCATGGTTTTGCTTTGTGAAGTATTTGAAAAATGCCACGGCGGCGGGGTCCGTGATGACGAATTCCGGGTAGTCCACCCGCGTGAACGTCCGGCGTCCGCCCTGGGTATTGACGGCCTCGACGGACAGCGCCACGGCATCGGTGGCAGTCGGCGGCCTGTCGACGTCATCTCCGTGAGTTGTCACCTGCACCAGCCTCGCCCATACCTGGGAGGCTTGCCAGTCCTCGCCCATGCTGGCAATCGCGGCCACCGCTGCCGCCAGGGCCGGGGCTTGGTCGGCTGGGATGCCGTCCTGCGTGTAGCGGTAGGAACACACAAAGCCGTTGCTGTCTGGAAATCTGGCGGTCATGACAAATTCGTCCCACTGTCCTGGGTTGGGAAACTGTAAATGTATCTCTTGCATGGTGTTATTGCGCTAATTGGTTGATTTCCACGACAGCGGTCTGGGCATAGTGGTGGCCGACAAAAACCCACACTTGCCGGGGTTGCCCGGTCGTGTTGGGGGCAAGCGTCAGGGTGATTTGGCCGCCGCCGGCTGGTATCTGCTCCGCGGATTGGCTGCACCATACGGCGGCGGGGTCATGCCCGCACATCGTGTCGTTAATGGCGTACACAGCCTCCGCCAGTGTGGAGGATACCGTCAGCGTTACTTCACCGCCTTCCGCTCCCACCTCCAGCGCGGAAGCCGTCACCTCCGGCACGGGCTTGACCGTCGCATCACGCATCACAACGCGCTCCATGATCGGCCAGACATCGTTGACTCCCAGCGCGGGGGCTGCGTCAATCCTCATGCCTCCCATCCGCAGCCCCACTTGCATGGTACTGCTCACCTCGTGAGCCTTGGCTTTTGCCGTGAAGCAGGCCGTGTTGCCGCTCCCGCAAAACAGGCTTGTCATCGGCATCACGTAGTGGCCGTCCACAAACATCTCCCAGCGATTCTCAACATTGGCGTGGTCAGCCGATTGCCGGGGAGTTATCGCCACAGAAAGATAAGTAACGCTGGGCGCCAATGCCCACATATACTGCTGATCACCTACATCCCGCCCGTAATCCGTGCCGCGCAACAGGCAGGACGTGCTGCTGCCCAGGTAGCCCTTGGGGTAGATCGTCACCTGCCAGGCGGGCGTCATGTCTCTGCTGGTTGCGCCGTTGATAGAGTTGATCAGCGGGTATCTGTAATTTGCATTATCCCAGGCATAATCTACCCAATGGATGGGATGCGCATAACAATCCGCCGCCGGATTGGTCGCCGAGGAATAGCCTTGCGCCGTACTCCCCAGCAGGATAGACACCTTGTCAGAGCCGATGATGCGCCACACAGAGGCGGCGGCATAATCTCTATTACGGCTATTGCCCATGTAGTTGGCAAACTTCCACGCCCCAGTGCTGCAACCAATCAGAGATACGCCGGCAGCCTTGGTCATCGTGACCAGCATGTCCTGCCAATCGTTACCGTATACGCCCTCCTTGATGGATACGTTGGCCGTGCCCACATTATAAGCGGCGGACATCTGCATCTGCCTCACAATGGTAGTTACCCAGGAGGGGATCAGGGTCTCCATGTAGTACCCCATCCGCCGCCAATCATCTGCGGCCCGCTGCTCTATCAGCGCCTCGTAAGAGATAGCCTCCTGGGCCGTGGCAGGCAGCGGCACGCGAACGCCGCCGTTGGCAGTAACGGTGCCCGTCGCAGTCAGACCGCCGGCCAGCGTCATGTTGCCCGCCGCGTCCACCTGCGGGATGGCGGCAAGGGCCTGCTGGGCTGCGGTGGCGGAGTCAGAGGCATTCTTGGCGGAGGTTTCTGCATTGGTTTCCGCCGTCTTGATTCTGCCTTCCGCCTGGTCTATTTCCCCTTTGGCGGTTTCAGCCTGTTCGACAAAGGGCGTGATTGCCTCCATGGCTTCCGCCTGGACCGTCTGCACTGCCTGCACGGCTTCCGTCTTTGCCGTTTCCACGGCTGTGACAGCAGCGCCTTGTGCGCTGGCTACCTTGTCCGTGGCGGTTTTCTGCGCTCGCCCTACAGCAAGAACGGAATCAGCTTGCTTGGCTTGTATGACGGTAACGGCTTCCTCTTTGGCCGCGCTGATCGTCTGCGTAAAATCTGAAACAATCCCTTCCACAGCCGTCTTGGCGTCATTGGCGCTCCTGGCATCGTGGGCCGCATCAGCGGCGGACGTGCTGGCAGAGGCCGCGGCATTGCCAGCCGCCACCTTGGAGGCTTGAGCGGCGCCGGCATAGCCTTCCGCTTCTCTGGCTCGTTCCGCGGCGGTGATAGCCGCTCCGGTTGCCGTCGTGGCTGCCTGACTCGCTGTGTCCGCGTCCGTGCGGGTGCTGGAAGCATCCTGCTGCGCCTGCTGGGCGGCGAGGGAAGCCGCCGTGTTGGAAAGCCACTGCGCCTTGATGGTCTTGCCTGCCTCGATAGGAATCGCAATGCCCATCACCGGAATGTCGTACACAGTGGAAGCCTCAATGGGAGTCACGGACTCCACAGCGCCGATGTAACCCGCAAATAGCCGTAAATCCTCTCCGGATTCATCCTGGGCATGGATGGCATACGGCCAGCGGCCAATAGGAAGGGCGGGAAAGGTAAGCTCCAGGTAATTCTCCTGTTCGCCATGCTCGATTGTGATGGGCAGCTCTCCTTCCTCCGTTTTCACGGTGCCCGCAAAAGAAACGCCCGTTACCGGGAACGGAGATTGAGTCACGTCCTCACGCAAAAGCCAGCCTATGCGCTTGGCATAGCCGGCTGTCGTGGACAAATGGCGTGTAATCCCCAGAAAATTAAGCATGCCTCCTTCATGAGGCAAACCCGGAAAAATCTCAAGTTGCCGAGTGTCACTACTTTTTGCCGGACTTTACGGGAGGATCAAATGGCAGGGACGCCAAAAGAATCATAAAGTTCTCTCCTGCATCTACTTTCATCTTCTCTGGTGCATAGGCTCCATCCATCTTGTTGAGCTCGGCAATGGCTGCAATTTTCGATGGCATCTTGAATTTCATGCCATTTTCATCAATGGAAGACTCTTGGCAAAGCTCTGACGTGTTGTCAATATCACCGATGGGAGTTGTCACAACGCGGGAAAGCCATTCCATGCGTTCCTGCTTGGTCAGCACGGCGGATTTATTCAACTGGGCGTTCAATTCGTCAATCATTCGCACAATTTCAGCATCTTTGGACAAACGGGAAGCCGCCTTACTTGCCGCCTCATTGCTCATGTCCTTGCGTTTGTAAGCCTTACGGTATGCGTCCGCCTTGGACAATTTTCCATCAACCAGGAGCCTTGCAAACTCCTTCTTCTTCTCCGTCGTCCTGGATTTGTTACCCTCTCTCTTCATACCAATATTTTACCCTCCTGTTTTTCGGCGTGTCGAGTTGCCGAGTGTCAACGTTTCTTGCCGATAGCATCAACCTGCTGACTTTGAATCCTCAACTCCATCCAAAAAATCACGCCCCTGCTTGCTCAAATAATGCACACAGGGACGTGACCCGGTTTTGACCACGTCGCCAGTCCTTGCCAGGTAATCCAGCCTGTGGGACACGTTACTGGGGTCCAGATGGCACCTGTCAGCAATCTCCCGTGACGTTCTTCCCGGATGATCTCGGACCTCCATCAGGATAAGCAGTTGCGACGGCCGCACCCTCTGGCGGACAATGTTCCGCAACAGGTCTTTTCTGACTGACGACTCGTTCATTCTCCCTCCCTTCTCATGTAGCGTTCAAAGCAGTAGTCCGGCGCGTCCTCGACCCTGCATACCACGTTTTCGCCCCGGTACAGGCGGGAGGCGATACGGGCATCCAAATGTTCCCCGATATGTTTCGGCAGCAGGTTGGAGGTGAGCATCGTCCATTTCCCGAGCCGTCCGTCAACAACACGGTTCAGCGCGGACAGAATGGAAGGCGTGGTGTTCTCAGCTCCGATGTCGTCCAGAATCAGCACGTACACCTCTTTGACCAGATACTCCACGAATGCCCAGTCCCCGGAACGAAGCATGGAAACCACCTTTTGCCACTTCCAAAGCTGGATTGGAATCGTGGGGCGCTCTTTGACCAATGCAGTCCTCACGGACTCCGCCAGATGCGTCTTGCCCACCCCGGAAGCCCCCAACAGGGAAAGCCAGCGGCGCGGACGAACCTTGTTCACAACGTCGTTGATGAACCACTGCGCCTCGCGGTGCATGGCCTGCACCTCTGGATGCACTCGCTCGTCAAAGCCGCCCATATCGTACCGTACAGGCTTGTAATTGCGGACAATCCCGTTTTGAGATGGCGCAAGGGCAACTTGCCCAGCCAAGTGTTGAATATCATCCATCATTCGTATCTCCTTCCTGCGTTGGCGTCCTTCCGTCCAGATGGGCCTTGTTGCCGCCCATGCTGCACATTATTGGTTGCCCAGGAGCGGGCATACTTGCGGGCCGCAGGCTGCCAGTTGGCAAGGGGAATTCCCTTGCTGTCCCGCCAGCCGCGGGCCGAGAAGTCGTCGAAGAACGACTCTGCGCACCGTTTCAGTTCGTCTCCCTTGGGAGTCATAAGCTGGGCCGCCATGAAAAGCCGCACTTCCTCCGCACTCCGTGGGAACTGTTCTACACCCCTGTTTACAGAGCACGGCTCCGACTCCGTATACGTCTTCGTCTCCGTCTCCGTATAAGCGGTGGATTTCCGTGACTCACCGTTATTCACCGTGGATTCCCGTGAACTACCGTGACTCACTGTATTACACGGTGAATCACCGTCAGGAAGCGGGAACTTGGGCTTACTCTGTCTGCGCTGCCCGAAATTGATGATCTGCACGTAATCCTTGCCCCCGACACAGTATGCCCTTACAAGCCCGGCTTCCTCCGTTTCGTGAAGGCAGTCTTGAATGTCCTGGTTACTGATTTTGTCAAGGTGCAGGGGGAATAAGCGAGTCCTCAATACCGTAGGGCGAGCGTCAAACAGGCCGTAGTCATCCGCCACCAACAGGAGCCGATGGAAGAAGCATTCGGTACGCCATGAAAGTGCCGCGACCTTTTCTGAATCAAGGAACCCCTCTCTAATCATTCGTGATGTTGCCATACCCTTTAAGCATAATTTCAATTGTCCTTTTTCTTACTCTCCGCGGCCTGGATGCTAAATATGGAGGGTTTCATAACACTGCCACCTTTCCATACCCCCGGTTTTGCAGTGTATGCAGTAGGGGTGCCTCGGTATTATCCCACGCCACAAGGCAACTTGGCGCGTTGGGCTGGTTTCCGTGGGTCTCACCGTCCGGGCGGCAAAAGCGGATGCGGCCTTTCCAAAGGAACAGATACCGGGCACGGTGCAGCACGCACCGCTGGAACCAGCGAGTATCTGACCTCATGAAAATGAGTGCCAGACCTCCGCCGACATGGTTACTCATACGTTCCATGAACGCTTCTGCTTCATTCCCATAAGGAGGGTTAAGCCATACGCTCCCCTCCCATGGCATCAGAAGGCCGTTATCCTCCACGGTGTAGTTAACACGGGCACAATCCCACGGACGCACGGTAGCGGCGCAGGGGTCCACGTCGAACTGTCCCAGCAGATCCAATACGTAGCGCGGAGTGAGCCAGACGTTGGTAGTTTGCGCGGTTTTGGCAGTGTTAAAGGTATTCATTCTCCCTCCTTTCCGCGTCGGAATCTGCTGAGCAGAACCCGGAATGCTGTTGCCGCCACTGCCGGAACTTGTCCGTTGCCAAGGGCTTCAATGCGGTCCACTCTAGCGGCCACCCCATGAGCCACTCGGTCCACGTCGGGTTCAGCTGACCACCATTCCCCGCAGTCATCTGTTTCCGCTCTTCCGTCGTGACAATCCCTTCGGCTTCCAGGGCTTTCATTTTCTGAAAAGCCCCACTTCCTCCGCACATGCCTTTTGTTCTTGGGGTAGGAAATCTGCTGGCTATAGTTCCCAGGTTCGGGGACTTCCGATTGCCCTGGCTGGAGCCGCTGTCCTTCCAATCCCGTGAGGTTGGAGTCGGGAATTTTGCAATCTGGTCGTTCAGGTTCCGACTTCGGGCTGGGTCTTCCCATCTTCTGGCTTCTCCCGTCCTGAAATCCCTGGCTTGCGGGGTTGCAAATTTCATGCCCTGCCCCAGCGGCGGAGTTGACAGCAAGTATCCACATGCGCTTACGCTCATGCGGGGCACCCACGTCGTCCGCTCCCAGCACCATCCATTCCGCATCATACCCGATCGCGGCCAAGTCCCCAAGAACACATCCAAGCCCGCGAGAAGTGAGCATTGGGGAGTTCTCCACAAAGACGTATTTCGGTCGTACTTCGCCAACAATCCGGTGCATTTCCCGCCAGAGTCCAGAGCGGGCGCCATCAATGCCGGCACCTTTACCTGCCGCGCTGATGTCCTGGCACGGGAAGCCTCCAGATACCACGTCAACAAGGCCGCGCCATGGTCGCCCGTCAAAGGTGCATACGTCATCCCAAACCGGGAAAGGCGGGAGTAGGCCGTCATTCTGTCGGGCGAGCAGTACGCTTGCGGGATAGGGTTCGAGCTCGACGGCGCAGACGGTGTGGAATCCGAGCAATTCGCTTCCAAGTATGCCTCCACCAGCGCCCGCGAAAAGATGTAGCTCATTCACTTGCCCTCCTTTCAAACACGATTTCCACCTGTCCGGCCCGGTCCAGGTCATGCACGCGGTCAATCCCGGCACAGTCCAGCGTCCGGTCGTCAATGCCCATGGCCTTGCAGGCTCCGTCCAGGTACGCCTTGCAGCGGGCAAGGCAGTTGTCCGCGTCCGGCTTGTTGCCCTTGTAGTACCAGATCACCCGGTAATGCGTGGGGACCATCCTGCGGCCATTCAGGGCTTCGTAGGTTCGGCCCCAGGCTATGTTCCGGGCGCGGCTCTTGGCAGCCGTCTTCTTGAATCCGGCCACAAGCGCCCCCCTCGGAGTGAGAGGGGTCTTGGCGTTGGGAGACAGGCAGCGCGGCGTGTGAGGCAAGGTAATGGTCAGCGTGGTCATCATGCTGCACCTCCCCCTATCTCCTTCACGGAGCCATCAGAGACTTTCACTTCCGCACACCCTGCCAGCGTCTTACGCAGCCAGTCTTTGGACTCGGCTACCTTGGCGCCAGCATCCGCAGCCTTGCGAACGGAATGCACCAGCTTATCAAGATCGGTAATACCCACCTTGCAGCAAGCCGTGAACTCCTGTGCCGTGATGCCATTGGGAAACAAGCCATTAAGGATTTGAAAGGCCGCCGCGGCATCTGTGATCGTAAACGCTTTCTTGCCGGGGGCCAGAGCCAAGCCGGGAATCTCCACCTCAGCCCGCAGGTCTGCCTTCACTTTCCCTTCCACGGAGGCCGCCCACCTCTTCGCCAGCTTGGCGAGGTCATAGGCTTCCCGCCGCTTTTCGGGGGTCCACTGCTCCCAGGCAGCCGTCAAATCCCCGGACGTGACGTTCACCAGGGCCAGAGACACCGCCGGGCAGGAAGACTGGGCCCGGCAATACCGGCAAGCCGTCTCGCCGGGTTTCAGCGGAGCGTGTTCGTCCTGCGCCAGCTTGATGCAGGCCCGGAAAAACGTCCGCGCCTGCTCCACACTCTCGCGGGTGTACCGGCATACGGCAGGCTCTTTGCGGCTCGCGTAAGGCTGCAAGATGCAAACAATCACCTCGTCCACCTCGCAATGATCCACCACCAGCACGGCCAGGGCGCTCAACTGCAAATTGCACTCGGCAGCCGTCACCGGAAGGCGGCCGAACTTGTAATCCACCACAAAAGCCTTGCGGTCCCAGACAGCCACCATATCCGGTTTGCCGGAAAACAGGCGGTCCCGTTCAAACAGGCGTGTTTCCCGCAACGTCTGAACATCGGTCCAGTCTTTTTTCATTCCCAGGTGCTTCTCGCACAGGTAAATTTCCATCTCGTGGCACCAAGCCACGGCCTCTGCGTCCTCCGAGTCCTCCGGCATTGTCCCTTGCTCCATGTGGGCATGCAGCATGGTTCCCAGGGCGGCGTCATCGCTCTCTTCGTCCACCGGGCACTTCCTTTCTGCATTCCAGCTTCCAGGGCAGAGGAAAAGCCGCTGCATCCCGCTGGCGCTTGGCAGCCCCTGACGTTCGTCCATCTCAATGGTATCGGTATCAAACATAATCGTTTAACAGGTCAGGGGTTAATGATCATAAGAACCAAAGGAGGGCGCATCCTCCGGTACATCCAGGCCGGGAATACCGTCTTCCGGCGCCGGAGCGGTTACAGGCGGCGGGGCCTGCGTCGTTTTGGGAGCCGCCTTGGGAGCGGGAGCAGATACAGGAGTCTTCGGCAGGGCGGGTTCCCTGGCAGGCTGGTCGTCATCCGGAAACACGTCCTTCACCCGCACCATTCCGTCAGCAATGCTGTTGTACACCTTCCCCAGCTTTACCACCTCCGGCTTGGTCGTCTCTTCCAGCTTGTGGCCCAGATTGGATTCAAGCTGCGCACGGGAAACGCCGTACTCCCGGAACTTCGCTTCCAGGGAACGGATGATGTCGGCCATAGGGCGGGAGTCGCCGTTCTCCAGCGCCTTTTTGGTTGTCGCCAGAGCCTCTTCCGTCAACCAGCCGGGGAGCACCTGCAAGATGCAGGCGCGGATGCGGCGGGAAGCCATGTTGGCGCAAAGCTCGTACACGTCCCGTTCACTTTCCAGGGCAACACGTTTCATCACCTTCTTGCCTCCCTCATACTCGTTCTTGTCGCGGGTGTGATTCACCGTGAAGGAAATCTCGCGGCGTACATTGGTTTCCTTGTCAAAGCAGAAAGCTACGCACTCGGAAACCATGCAGCCATTACCGTCCGCCCCCTTCGGGTCCCAGTGTCGGGCAACTTCCTTCCACCCGGTCTCCGCATTGCCCCAGGCTCCGATCAGGGCTTCGGCCAGGCGGATGCTGGGCCCCTCCACCGTCGTTCCTCCGCGGGGGAAGGCGTAAGTGGCGGACTGGGCCAGCGTCAGCCGGGAACAAGCCTGGTTCATGCGGGCGGTCACTTCGGCCAAATCCCGAGGAAACTGCTTGGCAATCCAGATAGACGCCAGCACCTCGGTTACGGCTGCATTGCCCGTAATGGCAGCCAGGGCTCCGCCACCGGCGGAAGCCTGAACGGCAAAAGGATTGCCCGGTGCTTGATTGGTGAGTTCGTTTGTTGTATTCGTATTCATGTTATTATTACTCATGCTTGGGTTTTGGTAACAGGCCGGGAGTCCGGGCCAACGGACCCCGGCCAACTGAATCAGTTTTTGCACTCCTCGCATTCGCATCCGGCGATACCTAATATGGCAGCAATGGGGTTCACGCCAGCTCTCCTGTGGGCTTCCTTAAAAGCAAGCTTCACTCCCAAAGAAATAGTTTCGGGATTGCCGGAGAAACAAGTTCCGGAGGCTTCCAAGTAGCCACGAGCCGCAAGCCATTCCGTACTTTTTGCGCCGGCCATTTTCGTAACAGCTTTGCAGGTAGAAGTCCTGCTGTTCACACTTTCACCCTTCTCAATCTTGATATGCAGAATGACAGGGGTCTTACACTGATTCACAAGCTCTTCCAGGCGGTTATATGCTTCTTCAATCATATCCACGGTGACGGGTGCTTGTTCGGCTACTGGATCGCAGCAGCATGCTTCGTCCGGCGTGCAGGGCTGCGTATTCTTTTCTTCGGTGGTATTATCCATTGTATTGGTTTTCTATTGGTTATTGCTTTCCTCGAACCGCGAGGGGCGGGACGGTTTTGCGAAGCCGTCAAAAGCTTTCGGGCAGTCGGGCGTGAATCCGGAATGCGGACTCTTCCCCGCCTGTAGTTCGTTGTTGTCCATTTCCACGATGAGCCACGCTGTACCGGCAATGAGCAAACCACAGGCACCGCCAGCAATCAGGCGGCATGTACCAATGGCCAAGGCTCGAAGTAACGCCTTCATTTGCTCATTCCTCCTTCTCCATATTCCCGCAGGAGCGCTCTTCGGAACTGCTTGCCGTGCACCTTCATCTTGCCCTGCTTGCCCCAGTACAGGACCTCAATCACATGCCCCTTGTCCTTCAACTCATGGACGGTCTTCTTGATCACATCCCGGTCGGAATCGTACAGGAGAGCAAGAGTCTTGCAGTCGTAAAATTCTGTTTCAGGGTAGGTCATAGTATTTCATTAGGTTACAGTTCGTGCCAGCCGAGTAGCTTGAGCACATCAATCAGTTCGGGTTCCAGGTCAGTCATGGTGTCCGTCAGGGTTGTCCGTCGTGGCGTGATCCCGTTCGTACTGCACCAGGGCGTTTTCGAGGGCCGCCACTGCGGTTTCGTGCTCCGCCATCAGCTTTTCAGCGTCTGCGTGGCTCACGGCTACGTCGTCCACGCGGATGCAGCGGTCTTCGGTGTCGTATTCGATAATCATTGTTAGAATTGAATGGTTCCTGGTTATCGGGTACACTCTTGTGCATGGATTGGCACCCGTTCATTCAGCAGGCTCTCAAACTGCTCGGCAGTAAAAAGCTCGCAGCCATCATCTGCGTAACCTGGGTACTTCTCCACATCGCGACTGCATGCCCTTCTCAATTCGTCCAGCTCACGGCATTCTGCCAAAAAAACATGTACATGCTGGACCTGATCGCTTTGTTTAGTACTGCCTGTCTCATTGTTTCCTCCTTCACAATGGGGTGCAGATACCTCAACCCCCATTTGAGCAAGTTCTACCTCAAAAGAACGGCAGTAAAAAAAATAAAGCGCATCCTCAAAGCTCCGGAAAGCGATGACTATAAACTTCTCATGGCTCTTCACAAAACTCCCAATACGCATCTTAACGTCTATGATCCACTTGTTAAAAACCTGCGTTCCTACTGCGTCATCTGCAGGACAGGGGATGCCCTCCTTAGTGACGATCTCGTAACTTACAGAGGCCCTTTCGACCTTACTCACTTTGCCAGGCAATACATGAATACGCATTGCAGGCATTAACTGATAAAAGGTCTCCGGATTCTCTTCTCGGAGCATCATCAGGTCTGTTCTTGTAAGAGGCCTATTCATGCCGCGGGCTTCTTGGGCTGGGGGTTTTTATTCTTTGCCGGGCGGGGCTGCTTGTTTTCCCTAGCCTTCCGGGAAAAATCTATAAGAGCTCCCACGACGAGAGCAGAACCGCTCAAGCCTGTGGCTCGTTCTGCCTCTCTCACCCAGTCACTCACTTCTTTAGGTTCTTTTTTCAGATTGATGATCATTTCGCGTCTTGCGTGTTGTTGATGGTGTAATCAAGCACGAAATGTGCAATTCGGTCAACACAAAAACACGCTTATCGTGCTATCATGCGATATTTTTTTGTTGCCGTTCTGCACGCTTTGTGCAAAATACATACATGCTCAATGCAAAAGACATCAAAGATTGGTTAAAAACCATTGGGAAAAATCGTGAGTGGCTCGCTGAAAAAACTCTGGTCAGCAAAAGGACAGTTGATAATTGGATTACAACTGCTCGCCCGATACCCCCCGCCAAGCTCTCACTCATTGAAAAACTGATGCACGGAGAAGAAGAAATAGAATTTGAACTTCCCCCTGACTTTGAAAAACAACTCAGGTCCCTGGCGGACGAAATGCACAAAAAGCTTGAAGACATGGTCTCCTACATCCTCCAAGTCACTGCCCGGGAGTATTACAAAAACGCGGCCAAAGGAGAACCTGCCCACAGGCAGTTTACCCCAGTAGAGACCTTCTCCTCAGTAGCCGAGGAAAGCTACAACTTAGCTGTCATTGGCAATATCGCCGCCGGGAGCCTACAACCGGGGGATACTATCCCCTATCACGTCAAGGCAAACCGCCCCCTGGGCAAAGACGAATACGTGTTGCGTGTGGAAGGAAAATCTATGGAGCCAATCATTGCAGACGGCGCCCTTGTGGTTATGCGCAAGCACACTATTCCCCCCATACCAAAACCCGGTACGATCGTGGAATATTACGACGAACGCGGTGTTACCCTCAAAAAACTGGCCAGAAAGAAGAATCCGGAAACTGGGAAGATGGACTATGTCCTACACCCGCTTAACCCGAAGTATGGAGACATCGAGCCGATGGACGGCGGGAAGATATCCGGCGTGTACGTGGAGACCCTCGACAAGTGGGAAAAGGCGTAAATACCGAAATAATGATAAACGTGTTGCAATTTGTATCTTTTATGGTATATTACACACCTTTACGTTAGATTGCTTCGCCCCTTGGCCTTCGGGCCAGGGGGCTTTTTTATGAAATGGCATTATTGCGCTTTCTTCAAATCTAATAGTTGTACTTGTTGCTTATAATCTTCCCATATATCAGCCAGTGCGTGATATGTTGTTTCATATTCAGGAATAGGTTTCGCCTGCATAATCCAATAGCAATAAGGATAGTCTAAAAATTTATCTCCAAGTATAACTTTAACTACAAAAACGCCTGCAACATCTCGATGCTTTTCAAAGAATTTTGTTTCATCTTTCCATAGATTGCGTGGCTTTAGAGCGTCTAAAGCTACTGCGTCAAGCATGGCTTTCTTCTTTTCATCAGTTTTAATATGATATTTTATTTCTGTAACTATTTCACGAATTGCTTTCTCCTTGAAAGTGCTTCCAAATTGGCGATATGCGCCAGACTGAATATCCAGCCATGCCTGCCCAGGGTTATTCTTCACGACACTTTTAAAATGCAACATAAGAGCTTCAGAAGGAGATTCCGTATTGTACTTTTCTTGCTTAATACGCCTCCATACATCATTAATACGTCTTTTGTGAGCATTTCGCACTTTGTTTGAAAAGTCATTCCAAACAGCACGAAAAATTTCTTTAGAGTTATTGAATATAGGAGCTTCCTTTCCTTGGCCCTTCCAATAAAGCCATGGATATTTAATGTTCTCTACTCCAAATAAAGCAGTGAATACGCCTATTCCTAAATCATATTCTTCGTCAGGCGTGGCTGGGGCTTGGTAGCCTTCCGCCTTCACCAGCTTTCTGGCTTCCTCATCGGCGGCATCCCCCAGGGCCAATGCTGAAAATACCTTCAGGCGGCTTTCATCGGGCCTGAACTCCGGAAGCTTCCGAGAACTCGGCGCCTGTCCCCAATCCTGCAAGGAAGGGGAAGCGGCATTCTCCTGTAAATGGTCAAGGGAATCGGGCAGCAATCTGGAATGCTTCGCATCCTGCGCCAGTGGGAAAAAGTCTGTCAAAGGACGATCTATTCCGTGGGATAAAGTAGTAAAAAGTATGGAAAAAGTGTAGAGCAAAGCGCGCATGGTAAACTCTACATACACCGTACACTCCTTAATATTCAATCTTATTCCGCCAACTTGAACCCAGGTTTGGATAAATTCGCCACTCCAGCCACGGACAGTAGCCAGGAGGCCACGGAATCAACCGCCTTGTTTCGGCTCCCGGTGCCCGCTCCGGCCACATAGGCGGCTGCCTTGGCATCCAGCAGAATCAATTCCGCCCAATCGGCAAACGTCATCTTCTTGTCTCCGGTGACAGTCTTCCACGTATTCCTGGCCGCCCGGTGAATCGCGGAATAATCAATCACTCCGGATGCGGTGCCCACGTAAATGCGCTGGCCAGTCGCCTGCTTGTAGCCAAACTCCACCGCCGCGCCCAGCATCGGCACGCCACCAATCATGGCAACGGGAGCCCCCAGCATGGCACCAAACCATCCTCCGTTCTTCTCCCACTCGTCCTCGTCATCCAGCAGGGCATGCCACAGGGCAATCACCGTCTGTTCGGCAACGGACATCACACCATATAGAGCAAGAGCCTGCCCCCAATTCCCGGCGCTCACATGGGAGACGATCATCCCGACCTTATTCAGCACCTCGGAACTCATGAAACAGGCCATCTTCGCAAACTGGCTCGTGGAAGTCCCCAGCATGCTCTTCTGGCTTTGCGTCAGCGGCTGGGCCACCAGCTCCAGCGCCCTGGTCACGCTCTGCATGCACAGGGCGTGCATCTCGTCCTCCGTCATCGGGGCGCCGGTCCTTCTGCCGGCCTCCTCCAGCTCGGCCCACTTTGCATTATACAGGGCAGCCATGGACACGGCATTGCTCCACACGTCCATCTTCTCAATAGCCCTCATGCCAGCCATGGAAAACCGAATCGCTCCGGTGTAATTCTGGTCGGAAGCATACCCCATCAACTGGCTCACCAGCTCCGCCTGCGCGTCATTGGTTCTCACCCGGAAAGCCTCCGTCTTCATCATCTCCATCACTCCCATGTGTCCGGTCATGGACATCGTCTGCCCCAGGTGCAGCAGGAAACTCCCCATGCCCACCTCCCCGGCAAACATCCCGTGCATCAGGCCGCTGGTCTGCTTGAGCATTGTCAGCACGTTCCAGGACAGTAAGGCCACCGCCTTGGCGCTCTGAAAGCGGCTCGTCGCCTGGGCCCCGGCCAGCAGGGCTCCCCCTTCCATCACTCCGGCTCCATCAATCACGTCCAGCCAATGCCGCAGCGAATCAATCCCGTGGCGTCCCATGTGCTCCTTCAGGGACGCTGCCGCCTCCTTGTCCGCCAGAATGCCGCGCCAGCGGGAAGTAATATCCGCCGTGCAAATATAATTCTCTACCTCGGCGCTCGCTGCCTGGAACACGGCCTCGCAATCCATATTCCACGCCAGATGCAGATTGTGCTTCCGCCTGGGAATCAGCATCCCGTACTTCGCCCCGCCGGCCACGGCATTCGTCTGCTCACCGAAGGACGCCTTCGTATCAAGCTTGTGGTCCGCCCGGAACACGGCCCGGAAATAATTCTCCACCGCGGGGAAGGGAACCCCCTCCCGCTCCTCATACACACGGGCCAGCAGCTTTCCCTGCCGGTTCATCAACTCCCGCAGGCCATAGCCATACGCCAGCCCTTCGGCGCCAACAAACTCGCGCAGGCGGGCAACCTCCGCCTCCCCGATGCCTTCATTCCGCATCGTCTCCACGTACTCGGCCTGCTCGTAAAGCAAAATGGCATACATCGCCTGGGCTCGGGAAACCTTCAACGTCTCTCCCTTCCTGCCCGGACGGACCACCTCCGCCTTCGCTGTAATATTCTTCCGCCTCCTGGCCCGTCCGTCTCCGGCCTTCACCAGCGCGTCCAACTCGGCAAGCTGCCGGCGCATCTCCGGAATAAGTGCTTCCGGCACGGATGCCTTATCATCAGAAAGACCCCGGTCATTGTACTCCTTCTTGATCGCCTTGCGGCGCTCCTCCCTCTCCTCAAAAGACAAACCCACCCACTCGCGGGCCTCGGCAATCCTCACCGTGCGTTCCACCTTCACCAGCGGATTCAGTACCACGCCGGAATCCCCTGTCTTCTTGAAATCGGAAAGAACCCTTGCCACATCTTTGGTGCGCTGAACGCCAAAACACCGCTTGACCAGGGCCGTCACCTCCCGGTCCCGCTCATGCTTCATATTCCTCAACGCCACATTCGCCTCGGCAATCGCAGTAACCTCGGCATGTGCCAGATCGCGCAGGGCGGGAATCTTCTTCCACCCATTCAACATTTGGGAATAAGACTGCAAACCGTACTTCAAGTACTTGGCTACCTTCGTTTTCGTGGACGCCTTCGCATCCTCTTCCGCATCACGCCCTCCCTGGGGAGTGGCCTGCCCGAGCCCTTCCACAATCTTCTCGGCCTTGAACTTCGTCCGGCGCCTCTCCTCGTCCAATCTGGCGGACCAGGCCGTCCGTCCTGTCGTGATAAACTGGGCAAGGGCACGCATGCAGGCGCGCGTCTGCTCCAGTCCCATCCCGGCCAAATATCCGAACGTGTGCCAATCCTTCAATTCCAGCTCGGCCGCATCCCGTTCCTCGTCGGTGGACTGGTTGCTGGAAAGCACGCCCTCCAGCTCCAGCATCCGCTTCTCCTTCGCCTCCTGGTCCGTATTCATCATGGCGACGATCCCGTGCAGATGCTTGTAATCCTCCGCACTCAACTTGCCCTTGTTGAACTTCCCGCTGGCCTTCTTTGTTGGCTGCACGGCCTTGATGCGGGCAACCATCTCCGTCCGCATCTGGTCGATGGCATACCGGTCCGCCTGTTCCAGCGTGCGGGCCAGCAGCTTGTCGATCACGGCATCCATGCGCTCGCTGGTATCGTCCATCAGCGTCTCCTTCTTCAACTCCTCGGAAAGCCATGTCTGTCCGTCCTCCAGACGGGTGGCAAGATTCTCGGCGGCTCTCATGTAGGGATAAAGGCCGAATCTGTACCCCTCCGGCAGCGTCTTGTAAATGGAAGCCACCACGGCCATGACCCTTCCGAACGCCTCCGCTCCGTCCCCCTGCTTCACATCGTTGGCCGCGCAAACCCGGCGCCATGTCTCCAGCGCTTTTGCCGTCTGGCCGCGCAGCAACTCCAGACGGTTCTTCCGCGCTTCCCGTTCCAGCGTCACCCAAATACTCTCTTCTGTAGCAAGAGAGAAAGTTGCCTCCGGATCTGTGTAACCCTTCCACGCGCCACCTGTACTTTCATCCGCAAACTCCGTGATCTTGATGTCATTCTCGTCAAAAATCACATAGTTATACGTCTGTTGCAACTTTCCGCGGGATAGGCTGTCTGCGTATTTAATCCCCTTGATTCCAGCCTCCAGTAAAGCCAGACTCGCCTCCTTTTTAGCATCCTGTTTAGTATCATCTCCTCCATCCCAGAAAGCGTCAACCAGCGCGACATAAATACCCTTGCCGCTTACATCCTCGCCACGGGCATCGGCCACATCCCTGGCATATTCAACGGCGTACCTCACCGCCTCAACCGGAGAGGAACTCAACAACTCTTCAACGTCGCGTTCCATGTACTCCCAGCCCAGCAAACTACCCTCATCAACATTCAGTTCCACTCGGTAATTGGACGGACTGCCAGCAGCAACTTCTATTTCATCCAGATGGTCAACCAAAAACTGACAAACTACATTATCTGCATCGTTCAGGTTTTTCGTATCGGGGTAATTTTTCGTATAATTCTCATTAACGCGTATATCCTCCCTCAATTTATCCTTAATGGCATCTATCTTCTTCCTATCTCCTTTAGAATCAGATAAATCGCCAAGAACGGCATACACCGTATCTAGTGCGCCATCCATAGCTACACGACTCGCATTTGGCGGAAGTTTGATTCTATCGCGTAACCCTCGTGCCATATCATCCACATTGGACGCCTCCAAATCCTTGAACCTCCATGTCGCCACATCCTGCGCAAACTGGTTCATGTAGGCTTTATTTACCTCCTGATGCTCCGCAAAATACAGTCCCCATCCATACGCCTGTGCTCCCTCGCCGTCTCCCATTTTCTCCGTGGTGAACTTCCTAAAAGAATGAGGGGAGGCATGCAGGGCGGTAATGGAAAACGTCACGCCTGGTTCGGTGATGACGGCATTGGCCGCCTCAAAATGCCCGTCCCGGAACAAGCCCTGTTCTTTTGCCGAGACGATGGAAAAAGAAACATCCGGATTCTTAAAATTGAATCTCTTGGAAAGAGGTATAACCCTCTCTTCATAATTAAACCGGTAGGGAATCCGGGAGTACTTCTTCTTTTCACTATCCCATTCTCCGAGATCGTGCCCTTCATACTTTCCATTTTCGTCTCTTACCTCTACAAGATCATAAGTAACAGGGTCCAGCAGCTTGCGGTTATTCTTCGTATTGCGATAGGCATAATTCACCCCGTCATCGTACCCCCACTCGCAAATATCATCCCCGTTCCAATACACATTCTTGATGGACACCCTGTGTGAAATGATCCTGTATTTCCCATCCAGGCTGGACTCTCCGTGTTCGCGGGCATACTCCATGGAGGGAGTTACCCAATCGCCGCCCCGGAAATCATCTTCCTTAATGTCACGGGGGACAGCCCTGTACATGGCAATCGCCGGTACCTTGTTGTTCTTCCCCTTTTCCACAAGAGACCTCCTTTGCTCCATAGCATGCCTCACGGCGTACAAGGCATTCATGTGAGCATTATCCCAGCCCAGTTCAAGATTCCGGGAGGAATCAAGAATCATTTCTTCCGGGATGATTCCGAACCCATCCGCCATATCCAGCAAGCTGACTTCCCCATTCTTCTGCCGTTCTTGCGGAGTATCGCCGGATTTGCTCGGCGCCCTGTGGTCCATTTTCCAGCTATCATCTACGACATACCCCTTTGCCTTGGCAAACTCATTCACCATGCGCTGGGCTTTTTCCATATCGTTCTTCTCGACGGCTTCTAAATACTCCAGGTCAAGTGCTTTAGTGTTGATGGAAAACGTTGCCGGAACAATGGCGCCGTCGTCAAACCGGCATTCCACTTCATTCACATTGACAACACGCGCCCCTTGTGGTAAGGAAAAACCATCTCCCCCGCCAGCGGATTGGGACGGCAGAGCGGCCTTGCTTGCTGATCCTGGACCTAGGCGCGCGGTGCCGCTATTCGCGTTTGCAGGTTGTCGCTCTGCAAGGGGGAGCTTCTTTCCCAGTGGCTTCTTGCCCTGCCGCACTGGATAAGCCGAGACAATGGAATAAAACCCGTCCTTCCGGTCCAATTGCAGCAGCATCCAGGAAGAAGGCTGCCTTCCCCTGACCAGCAGCTCACGTCCGGGCGCCACCTCGTAAAGCTCGCTCACATTCGCCAGAATGGAACTGATATAGCGTTCCGGGGAGCGGTCTTGCCAGAAGGAAAACCCGCGGGAAGCCAGAATGTGGGTCAGACCATAGCCGCGATGTTCCCCAACATCGGAACCCACCAGCAGCCGCACCGGCATGGCGGGCTGCCCCTTACGACGCGGAATCACAAACCAATCAGGACTTCCGTCTTCCCGGGTGACGAACGTCTCCGGCGCCAGGACAGATCTGGAACTGTCCATGGCAACCACGGAAAAAGTCGCCCCGGAAACGGGCACATGCTCGAACGGATTCACTTCACTCGTGCCGTCCCAGGCAAGGGCGCGGTCATGAAGGCGCAGCGCCGGGTCATGGGATTGCCACGCCCCCTTGGCTCTTTCCAAATCATGAATGGCCGCATTCAAATCTGCGTCCGTCTCCAGGCGGATGCCCATCCTGCCCGCCAAATCCTTCCGCCGGCTGATGCCCCTGGACTTCTTCAGGAGGGACAGGCGTTCGGCAATCAGGGCAATCCCCCGGGCCGTAAAGCGGGCCACCTTCTCGCAATCCTCCTGCCAGGACGTATCGTTGCCGAACAAATCAAACGCCTCACCCTCCCGGGACTTCTCCGCAGCCACCCGGTCAGCCTCCTTCACATAGGCTGCCACGTAATCCCACGGCTTCCCCTTCTCGCGCAACTGCAGGGCAAGCATCTGCCCCGCCTCCGTTCCGGACAAGTGGCATACCTTCCATGCTTCGTTATCCGTAATCACCCCGTTTTTCAGGCGGGTAAACACTTCTTCCCCGGCGAGGGTGGCAATATCCCAGCCCATCACATTGGCCGACCCGGGGCGCAAATACCCCTGCGCCTCCATCTCCTCCCGGCTCATTCCGGAATTCCTGACAAAAAAGGCCACTTCCAGCGCGGACGCCTGTCCGTCCAGCATATTCTGGCCGACGTCGTGCATCTTCGCCCAGGTGGCGTCATGCGTCTCATCTTCCTGATACACGTAAGCCGGAATAAACTCAACCCCGTCGCGTGCGGCCAAATCAAACCGGTGCCGTCCGGTAATCACATGCAGGGCTCCATCCCTGCGCCGCCAGACGGAAATGGGCTGTGCATCTTCCCGGAACCGTCCCTGGAGCTCGCGCCCCTTCACGGCTCCGTGCTCATTATGATCCCCCTGCTTGAACTGCTCCACGTCCGGAGCCAGGACCAGGGAATCCACCCGCACCTGGGCAAACACGCAATCCGGCGCCACCCGCACAAACGCATGGTCGCGGAACCCCGCGCCAGCCTCTTCATCGTGTTCGGCCTCTTCTCCCACCCCTTCCAGGGCGCCGCCGGCATCCTCCACCAGCGGAGCGGGGGAGGCCGGATTCCCGGTAATACCAGTCACGGGATCCGTTCCCGTCTCTTCTTGCGCGGTCTCTTCCACATCCTCCGCGGCATCCATCTGCGCCATGGACTCTTCCAGCGCCTCCAGCTCGCCCAGCGTCATCGTGGAATCTCCCGGTGTCCTCCGGGAAGCAAGGTCCGCGTGCACCATCTCCACATCCAGCCCCTGCGCGGCATCCATCCGCGCCTGGCGGAAAACGCTCTCCGTACTCACGCCCACAGCTTTTAGAGCGTCTGCCAAACCTCCATGTTCTTCCATGAACTTCTTTCCCTCGTCTGTAGCTGCAAACTCATTCCATTGTTCTCCAACGCGCATGATGCGGGCGGAATCCTCCAGATTTTTCAGAGCGAACTCTGCGGTGTCCTTCACCCACTGGGGCACGGGCAGGTTCTCAATATCCGCCAGAGAGGAAGACAGGGACAGGCTGGAAAAACTCTCCACCACGTCCGAGGCATCATGTGCAGGACCTTCATACGTCCCCAGACTCACGCCATACCTTCCCAGCACGGCGTCCGCCGCCTGCAAATGCTCCCACAAATCCTGCCAGTCCTTCCCGGTCAGGTTCATGTAATGGACCAGGGCGGACTCCTGCACATCCTCCATCACGTTGGCCGTCCGGGCATGGCCTCCGGCGTAAAGCAGCAGGGAACTTCCCGGGTCGGCCGCCATCGTGAACCGGTGGGCGGCGCTGGCCGCCGTCGTGCCGCTCCTGATCTCCTCGGACCTTTCCCTCGTTATCTCACCGGAACGCACCCCCTGCTCAAGACGCCTCTCAAAAGCCGCCGCCAAATCGGCAATAGAACCAAGCTGTACTTTCCCCATCACTTCGGCATCCGTCCTGCTTCTGGCCTCCTGGAGGGACACGCCCTCTTCCCGGACAATCGCGTCAATCCGTGCTTGGGCACGGGCGGCTACATCCATGAACCCGGGAACGGTCATCCCTCCGGTTTCGGCCGCCGCTCTTCGGTACTCCGCAGGCGCTTCCTCGGAAAGCATATCCAGCGTCTCAATAAAATCCATCTTCCCGGCTTCTGAAACGACGGCATTCCCAAGCACGGCATCCTGCATCATGCGAACCCCATTCAGATAGGCTCCTTGCAGCACTACTTGAACAAGAGCATCCGTCTGCTCCTCGCTCATCTCCACGGTCCTGTCTTCCTCCATCTCCACGCCGTTCACTACAGCGCCCTCCCGCAAGCTCACTTCGTACCTGTCCGTTCCCTCCAGCTTGCGGATGCGGCCAATGTGGGCCTTCTCCAGCACCTTGTCCAGAGCGCCGGACATCTGGTACAGCCGGGCCTCCTGCCGGTCCGCCAGCTCGGCGCCGGCCTTCTGCGCCCGTTCGGCGGCTCCTTCGGGATCCTTCAAAATATCAGTCTCGAAATAACGTTGGGCCAGAGCCGCCTTGTGCTCCACGGTGGAAAAAGACGCCATCTCTTCGGCGTGCTTCTTCGTGTACCCGGCCAGCTGGGCCTGCTGGGCATCCGTCACGAACGCCGCCACCTCCTGCTTCATCCTCGGAGCGTGGCCGGCGGCCATGGCCGCCACAAACAACGCGCACCCGCCGGACTGCTCCACATCCCCCATTGCCTGAAGCACGGGCCCCACCACCTCGAAATCCTTCGGCTTCACCTCCATTCCCGTCATCCCGGACAACTTCCGGGCCGTCCACTCGAACACCTCTCCAGCCAGGGGTTCCGCTCCCATTTCTTCCACGTAGGCAAATGCCGGGGCAGAAAGCATCTTGCCGGTTCTCGTCCCGGCAAAAAACGTGCGCCCCGGTACCTTCGCGGCCAGTCTTGCAAGAGTGCCGGTGCCCGTCTTGGTCAGCAGCTTGTTGATGGCGCCCATGCGCCCAAACACGGAAAACACCCCGAACCCTTTTTCTTCCACCGTATTCCGCAGTCCGTTAATAGTCACATCCACCAGGGAATCCCCGTTGCGGGCGGCGGTATTCCCGGCATGCCCCATATCTCCGGCCATGGCCAGGGCCCAGCCTCCGGGAGCCATATAGGAAAGGCTCTGCCCGGTAATATTCCCGGCTCCATTGATCGCCTTGACATACCAGGACGCATCGGGACTCGTGCCTCGCATCCGCTGGCCGAACTCGTGCATGATGTCCTGCATCGTATTCAGCGCCCCGCGTCTTTGCTCGTAACGGTCGTAGAGCTGCCTTTGCCCATCAAACGTCCCCTTCATGCCCAGTGCGGATGCCACGGTGTTGGAATACAGGTTCTCCATGCCTTCCATGCCCGGCGCATCACGCACGGCTTGGACCGTTTTGATGCCCAGGCTTTCCACGCCGCGTACTGTATCGGCAAAGCTCCCGTACAAATTGCGCCAGAAAGAAGTGGAGTCTGTTTGGCTCTCCTGAACCTTCCGGTCAACCGCGGTCATCAGCAGCCTCAACGCCTGCTGGTCCAGCACCTCATTTCCGTTGACATTCACCGTCAGCAGATCGGCCATGTCCAGAGCGTCGGAACGCCAGACATCCTCAAACCCGCGCCTCTCGACAAAAGCATACGCCCGCCGCGCCCGCATGATGGAATCGGCAGCCTCCTGCGGCCTCTCGGCATACTTCAACAAATCAGCAGGACACGCATCCCAGTTGCCTTCCTTCCCGGCTACGCAATCCACCATCCGGCGGGAAATTTCTTCCTGTTCCTGCTGGACTCTTTTCACCCGTTCCTTGTAGGCGGCATCCTCCACGCGTGTTCTCTCGGAAAAATCCTGCCACACAGCGCGGTGGGCACCCCCCATATCCTTGAACCGCGGCGCTTCCTTGCCTTGCCGGGCCCAATACAAATACGGGTCGGCGGCTTGGTCCAGACCAAACAGCGAAACGCACACATCCAGCCCCAGGCATGCTTCTTCGTCCGGCGTGGCCGGGGCTTGGTAGCCTTCCGCCTTCACCAGCTTTCTGGCTTCCTCATCGGCGGCATCCCCCAGGGCCAATGCTGAAAATACCTTCAGGCGGCTTTCATCGGGCCTGAACTCCGGAAGCTTCCGAGAACTCGGCGCCTGTCCCCAATCCTGCAAGGAAGGGGAAGCGGCATTCTCCTGTAAATGGTCAAGGGAATCGGGCAGCAATCTGGAATGCTTCGCATCCTGCGCCAGTGGGAAAAAGTCTGTTTCAAACATAGTAATTAGTTAAGCTTTAAGTTGGAAATAATATTCGGAAACCCCCTTCACCCAGTGGGAATTCAGTCCTCTGGGGTCATTGGACGCTCCGGGCGGAGCGTACTTCCTGCCGATGGCGTCAATCGTCGTCAGCCCCTGGCCCAAGTAATTGCGGGCGAGCTGCCGGGCCATGTAGTCAATGCCGGCCTCGACCGTCTCAAATGACCGCGGGCCCCCCCCGTTCGGACTCACGCCCATGGCGTTTTTCTTATTACGGAAAGCAGAGCTGGTTCCGTTGCCCGTTTCATGGATGGCAATAGCCATCAGCAAATCAGGGTCCACGCCGTACTTCTCCCCGGCCCGCCGGAAGGCGGACTCGTACTGCTGAAGAGCCGGGGAAAGAACCTGGGCGGCCTTCTGCGGGGAGGAAACGGGCTGGTTCAGCACATCGGCCGCCCCCTGCTGCGGAGCATAAAGACTCTGCTGGTCCTCATGAAGCTGTCGGGCATACGCGGTGGCATCCTCCGGAGAATCGAACACGCCCAGGTGTTTACCCGTCTTCTTGAACTGCTTCACGGCATCGTCTTCGGAAAGAACCTTGCCGTCCTCGGAAACGGTAGGAATCAGGTACTCCTTCCCGTCCATCTCCACGGAAATGGAACGCACTGTGCTGATGGAGCCGTCGGCATGGCGGACGACGGGGCGGGCGCTCAAATCAATATTGCCGGGCTCAATCATGCCGGGCACCTCTTCGGGGGCGAAACGGACGGTCGCATTCCCCTTGTCTCCTGCGAGCATGATCAGGCGGTTGCCGTACTCGTCGCCGGAAAGCTCAATTCCCCTGTTGGGGCCTTCGTAAAACCCTACCACCGGAACCTCATTATAGGCTTTGGACTGGTCCATGGTGGCTTTCAGGCAGGGGCGGCTTCCATACTTCTGGACAAGTTTCTGGTACATCTCCCTGGGCACATAGGCCCCGGCGCGCCTGCCAGCCACAAAGGACATGGGCACGGCCAGGGGAGCGCTGTCTTTCCCAACCTCCACCTGCGGCGTGTAGGGAACCTGTTTCTCCTGGTAGTCCTTCCACTCCTTGTTCTTCCGGTCGATGAAATCCTGCCCTGAATCCGGTTCCCTCTCTCTGGTATCTCCTACCTGTGCTTCGCTGTCGAAAGCGCGTGAAATCTCCCTGGACTTATCTACGATACTCAAATTCTTCTGCTGATCGTATTCGTTCAGATCCTTGGCCTTCTCGGCGGCAAGCAGGAAAATCTGCATCCGGTCATCATGAATGCTCGCTTCAGGATTCCGTTCTCGCCAATATGCCATCTGGACGCGGACATGTTCCTCAATCTGGCTTTCCACCAAATTTCTGGCAGCCTCCTTCTCCTGAATCTTCTTTCGGTCGCCTTTCTTGTACGCATCCTCAACAGATGCGGACCTGTTCGGGATATACGCCCCGTCCGGAATATGGCGCAGCACCAGCCCGATGTCATTCCTGCGGGCTCCCTTGGCGGCATCCAGCCGGGAATCCAGCTTATCCATCACCACGGCGCGGATGTATTCCTCATTTCCATCATAAGCGCCAAGCTTGGACCATTTCTGTATGATTCGGGTGGCAATCTGTCTTGCCTCATCCCGGTCCTTGGGGACAGGCAGTTTATCCAGCTCCATGCTGAAAGCTCCCCGTATCTCCACCTTGTCCTGTTCCGTGATCCGGCCTCCGTTCTTTTGAGCATTGCGGGCCCACTTCCACATCTGTTCGGTGGCTCCGTTGGGAAGCTGTTTTTTCAGGGCGTCAATATTCTTCTCCTGAATATTGCGGCGGTCCTCTGCGGTTAGAGGGGCGGGTGTAGCTATATCGGCCAGCCGGCGGCGTATCTCGCGTTTGGCCCGGTCCAGGTCAAGAGGATTCAGGTCATTGTAGAGTCCCTTGTTGACGGAAGACGCTGCATGAACAGGGTCGGCGGCAACGCTGGAAAACAGGGCTGTCTTCAGATTCTCCTGCTGCTTCTCATATCTGGCCTTGCTTCCCTTGACACGCAAAAGTTTTGCTTTTTCAGGAGAAATGGTGCCGGACTGTTCTGCATTTGAAATGGAAGACTCGTACCCACCCCAATCTTCCTTCTCTTCGGCCAGCTTCAAATTGGTATCAAAAGCCTGCCTGGCAACACTCAACTGGTGCTTGGCCGCCAGCCCCCAGTAGCGCTCCGGCAGACTCGCCTTCACGGACTCCATCATACCCCGTGCCTTGATGGCATTCTCCGGATTGAAAAAGCTTCCCTGCAGATTCTCAATCCGCTGCCCGAACTTGTAGGCCAGATCATCCAAACGTCCCTTGATAATGGAGCCATCCTTATCAAAAACACTATCCTTGGTCCCTGGAGCGTAGGAAAGCAACTTGGAAAACTCGGCGTCGGACTCGTCCCTGATGCGGCGCAGCTCCACCTCCTGCCGTTGCATCTCTCCGAAATCGGAAATCCTGGAAAACGCCTCGGCGCTTCCCTGCAAGCCCTGTTCGGCCTTGTGGATGGAGGCGCCCAGCATTTGCCCCTGGTCCCCGTTGGCGGCATTAGCCGCAGTTCCGGGGTTCGCTTTGGCCGCCTGCAGGGACGGCCCTCCGTATAAAGGAATCTCTTTCATCGTTTCGTGTTATTGGTAAGTTGTTCAATGGAAAAAATATGCACCTGCGGTCCGCGCAAAAAACGCTGCCAGGCCACGTGCGTGAACCCTCTCCCAGCAAACTGCCGAGCCAGGCGGGCCAGTTCCCGCGGCTTCCCGGCGGCCCACCATACAAACAGGCACCCTTCCGGAAGTGGTGGCACCTCTTCGGGAGGGAAACTCAACTCGCCCAGCTGGTCGGCAGGCAGGGCCAGGCACACTTCATCCGGGGAAACAAATGCCAGCCCCAGGGAAGCGCAATCTTTCACGTCCGTCCACAAATCCCGGCCCACCTCCGCATAAGCGGTCACGGTCGCATCAAACGCATTCATAATCCCATGCTCCGGTAAGGATTCCACTTCTGGTTCCCCAGATAATCGTAAAAGGAAAAATCACTCTTGGCCGGACTCGCCGCCCAAGACCCCAGCTCCATCATGCCCAGGCGCGGGTCTGCCGTGGAACCGGGAAACACGCTTCCGGCCAGCCCTCCCAGGTTGAACCCGGCAAAAGCTCCCTGCGCGGCTGTCGTGGAACCGAACGCCCCCAGACCGGCGCCAATGCCTCCGGCCAGCGCGCCCAACCCCTGAATCCCCGTGGAAACCAGGGCTCCAGTCGCCGCGGACCTGTAAGCCGCCGCCTGGTTCTGCGCGCTCACCAACGTGGCGTCTCCCTCCCAGCGCTGCATGGCCGCCTCATGGCGCTTGTTCTGGTCATTGATAGCCGCCCCCAGGGACATATCGGAAATCTGTTTTTCCAAAATCTCTGCGGTCGTAAGCTCCGCCTGCAGTCCGCTTCCCTCCGTCGTCAGGCCGGACGCCCCGCGGGCGGCGCGCACCGAAGCAGTGGCGGCCGTCTGGTTGCGCCTGGCCGTAGCCATATTCTCGGCAGTGAGACGCAGAGCGGAAGCGGACTCGGCTTCCGTATTGGCTGCGTTCACGTAAGCGGCATCCCTCGCCGCACGTCCCTGCGCCAGGGCGCTCTTCGCGTTGCCCTTATTCGTCGCGTATGAACCAATGCTTCCCATAACCCTATAAAATGGAACGGTTTAAAATATCCATCAACGGATGCTGGTCATTGCTTCCCCGCTGGCTCACGTCGTGGTGGAGGGCGTCGGCAATGTAGCGCCTGTACAAATCCAGGAATACGCCCACATTCTGCGGCTTGCCCGTCACCGTGGCTGCTATCTTGGAAGCCAGCAGGCACTTCGTCGCCTCCACAAACAAAGGCGCATTATCCGGCAGCATCTCCGCCAGGGCCAGATCGTTGGAAAGAAACCGCACCTGCAGGCGGGAGGGGCATTCCTCGCAAACCACCGTACGGCCAGCCATGCGCCAATGCCTAGCCTCCACATTCAGCAGCTTCAAGCAATCCTCCGGCAGGGGGAACCGTCCATCTTTCTCCGGGCATTCCAATACGGTTTCCTTCGTGGCAAACGACCACGGCCCGTAAGACACCGCCTCCAGCATCACGGAGGGAAACCACAAATCGCACGTCCTGGCCGCGGGAGAATCAAGCACATACTCCTGTTCCCCCAGCAGGGAAAGGCACTGTGAAAAAAAGGTCAGCTTGTCCATCCCTCAAAAATCGCATGAGGGCGCACTTCGTTCAAGTTGCCGAGTGTCACTACTTTTTGCCGGGGCTTGTCAATAAAGCATCCCCATCAAAGCATCAGGGCGTTTATGCGTCCTACTCACCTTCTCCGCCACCCCGGCATGCCCGGAAACCAGCCCATGGCTCACCGCCTCGGCAAACGTTCTGGCCGCATCCGCCCCGTGGGAACAGGCGTCATGCAGCGGCATCTCCCTCACGCACCCGTTGGAGCCCGGCGGCAGGCTGCGGTAATACTCCAGGGAACCGATCCCGGAAGGATACTTCTGCCCGTCGATCTCCGGGCGCCGGCTGCACCGCTCGTGAAACGTGCAGTAGCGCAGCATATTGCGCAGGGCGTTAATCCCGGTCCATATATCGGACGTACGCGGCACGATAGCCGTGCGGAACCCCGCCTTCTGCAGCACGGCTTCAAAGGAAGTCTTGGAATAATCCCGCCTGGACGCATCATGGGGAAGCAGGTGCAGGGTAATGGGTCCGTACTCCTTCTCCCTCATCCGTATCTGCCCCACGTAATAATCAATCGCCTGGTTATTCCCGGCAATGTAATCCAGCACATAATACTTCCCGCCAACCACCTGCCAGAGCCAAACTGCCATGGAATCGCTCAACCCCAAATCCCAGGAAGCGTAAATCGGAGCCACATCGTCCGCTTCAAATTCGGCGGCTATCCTCCCCTCGGCCCGGAGGGTGGAAATCCACCTGCCGTAAATGGCCCCCTCCACGGACGTTTGAAGGGCTTCTTCCGGCACCGTCGGAAACTCCTGCTTCACCTCCGGACCGTTGGCCCTGTACTGGGTGGCGTACCACGCCTTCTGCCCCTCGGTCAGCTCAATGCCGTAACGCTTCTTCAAATCGGCAAAATACTCCCTCAAAAAATCGTCCAGCCTTGGTTCCACCCCGTCCAGGGAATACTCCCTGTGTTGAATCCATGAGAAAAAGAAAAACCTGAAATCCAGGCTGGAAAGAGGCTTGCCCACCATCTCCATGGCCTGTTCCATCAACTGGTAGGCCAGTCCGGCCTTGCCACCCTCGTGGGTGGACTCCATCACCACCACGCTATTCTTCCCGACGGCATTCAGAGCCCCTGTCCGAATCTTCTTCGCCCGGGCCGGATCGTGCAGGGCCGTATAGGAAAACTCGGAAATGTGAAGGAACTGGAGGGTGGAACCGCGCAGGTTCGTACCCACATCCACGGAGCCGTTCGTAGACCAGGCCATGCGCTGGGTCCGGCTCTCCACCAGCGGGCAGCTCTCCTTGATCTTCTTTCCCAAGGCAGCCAATGCCCGGTCTTCCATCGTCGGATTATCCGGCAAATAATCCAGATGCTCATACGCGAAAGCGATCTTGCGCAGCTTTGCCTGTCCATCCGGAAGCGTCTTGTCGATAATCCCGCAATGCTGGTTCTTTCCGAACAGGCAAAGGTCCAGCATGTAAATGGCGCAAAACGTGGAAATCCCCAGCTGGCGCACCTTCAGGATAGTATTGCGATACCAGAGGTTATTGAAAAGCTCCTCCTGGGCCCAGTTCGGGCGGAAGCGCACCATCTGCCCGTCCTTGTCCTCAATCCAGTAAAGATGATTCAGCCTCCACCACCGGTCGGCCAGCAGCTCCTTCCAGTCAGGTCTTGTCTCAACAGGCTCTGTCATTGCGTATCAATAGCTAAAAACTCAAGGGGGCGGTCCCCGGAAACCCGGATGCCAAACTGCACGCCGCGCCGCCACAGGGAAGCGGGGAGCAATTCATGCCATCCGCGTTCCATCGTCCTGGTCTTGCCCAGCCGGTCCCAGGTGGAGCCGTCATTGGAAACCTCAATTCCCGCCGGCGCCGTGTCGGAAGCAAAAAATACGCGCACGGCTGCAGCCTGCCTGTCCTTGCCCATGGACTCCACTACATCCAGCGCGTTCGTCACCACGGTAGAAGTGTAATCCCAGCTCCCTGCATCCACGAACGGGCCGTCCGGGTCAAACACCTCAATAAACCGGCCGTCCTCGCGTTCCGCAATGACGAACAGCAAATCCTCCCCGGTCCCGTTGGGCAGCACCACGGCGTTGGACATCCTGCCTTCGGTCCTGTGCCGGTGCCAGGCATGAACCTGATGCATGGAATTGTAGGTCATCAAGGCCATCGTGCCGTCCGCCAGAGTCATCACGGCACGCGGATGGGGCTTTCTCATGAAATCTCCGGAAGTAACGCCGCCGCCCTGGGCCAGCACATGATCGGCAAACACCGTCACGTCGCGGGAAACGTACCCGTCGCTTTCGTAATCGTACCCGTACTGATAGGCCCTGCCGCCACCACGCTCAATATAAAGAACTTTGTCGGTTGCCATCAGGGCCGGAACGTCGGAGGATCCCACATAACCGTGATTATCCGCCCGCGCGTTGGTGGAAGTCATCACACCCTGGCCGCCGGAAACAGCCCACTCGGCATCTGCCGTCCCCAGCAATAGCCGGCTGGACTGTGCCATCAGCCAGCAAATCCGGTTCTGCGTCGTTGTGGAAAGCGTCAAAGCCAGCGCGGAATCATCCTGTTTGCCCACCTCGAAATTATTGAGGTCATCGGTCTTGCTCAACCACACCGTCTGCGGCTGGGCCTGCGTGGCGGCCAGCACCAGGCGCTGCTGGAACACATCCACCAGAGAAGGGAACCCGTAGACGTCCCGGAACGCGGCAAAACTCCACATCAGGGACTCCCCGGACGGGGGGACGCCCTCCGGAATCGTGGACACATTGTCCCACAAGGAATACTCCGCGGAGGCCGTCAAGTCCGTTACCTCTCCCTCCAAGTGTCCTACACAAGCAGGAATCGCTGCGGAAGCCGCCGGCCACTGGATAACGCTGGAATACGCATTGACGAAGGGAAGGTAAATCAGGTAAAAGCCATCCTCCGGAACCGTCCAGGAACCGGCAAGAGTCGTGTGCGTGGAAATGCTGTGAGAACCGCTGTTGGGGGTCCAACTTAAATACTTACCGACCATGGCGGCCTGCTCGTTGCGCTGGCCGGCGTACATCCAGATGTACCCTTTCAAATTGACAACTGTCCCTGCCGGAAGGAACCGGGTCACCCATCGGGAGCCGGTCTGCTGGTTGGCTCCGATGGAAAAATTCTCGGCGGCCACATCCCACTCGACGCGGACAGACTGGCCCTTGACCAAATCGTCCGTCGTCAGCCCCTTGGGTTTGATGACCAGGTTATCTCCATCCACGAGGACAGAACCTTGGAACGTCCAGCGGCCCTGATCCATCACCAGCGCCTTGATGGTGGGCACCCCGGACTTGGAAAAATGAGCCTTGGCGGTAGGCTCCAGGGGCAGAGAAAAGCGCAGCACGTCGCAGGTGGACACGGAGGCCGGAGCGGGCGCATCCTCCTGGACCTCCGGCTTGACGACGCCGGAAGCCACGCCGGAAAGCTCGGCCTGGCACTCGGCGGCCTCCAGGGTGCTCCCATTATTGAGGGTGATCCGAAATGTATAAAACCCGCTGGAAGGCGTGGTATAAACATCTGTCTTGCTCTCCCATAGCGTTGTGTACTGCACATCCGCAGCGGAATAAGCCGTCAGCTTGACCACCGCGCCGCGTCCCCTGTTGTAGATGTCCGCCCCCAGGTTCACGTCAAATTTTGCTCCTGCAGGAAGGTAAACCGTCCGCATCCCGCGGGCGTCCAGGGCAATGCGCCCGGTCTTGCGTGGATCCGTCCACCCAAAGCGGACCGTCTGCCCGTCGGCGAGATCATCCGCAGGAATCCCCCTGGGCGTCACATCAATGCCGGCCTTGCCAAGCGTCAGCACGGCGGAAGCTCCCGTCATCTCCACATCATCCACCCACACGCGGCTTGCCTTGATGGAGGATGCCGTACTTGTCAGGTAATGCCGCAGCGTCGGAGTTGCCGGAATCGTGAACCGCTGCACGGTGGCCGGACGGGCGCCGGAACGCAGCTGCAGCACCACGTCCTTGCGGTAGGCGTCCACCACCAGCTTATTGCCGCAGGCGTCAGCGGGGAACCCCTGGCTGGGGTCGGAAGCGTTGGAAAGCTGGGACTCATAGAGCATCAGGCGCAGGTAGCATTCTTCGCCCGCCTCGTCCCCGGTAATCTGTAAATTGGATGCCGCTCCAATCCTGGAAGTGGAGGAACCGAGCAGCTGCCAGTCCTCTTCCGGATAGCGGCGCTCTATAGCGTAGGTTCCGTACCATTCTTTATTGCACCAGAACTTCCACGTGCCCTTGCAGGTAATCGTGTTGGAATGGCAAATGACACCCTTGTGGAAATGGTCCGGGTAATCCGCCGGAGAGGTGAGGCCGTCCACGTAGTGGGTTGCCCCGTTGAAATCCTTGTCGCATGTCCACCAGGACCAGTAACTCCCCTCATTCACGCACAGCTTCTTGCCGGCGGTGAAGGCACTGGCCGTGGTAAAAGCCTTGGCAATCACCCAGCCCTGGCGGATGACCGCCCCTGTACTGTACCCGGTCTGCTGGGGCACCGTCACCTGGATGCGCATCACGTCCCCTTCGTTGGTGACGGCATCGGGATCCTCGGAATGATCACCGAAAGAAATCCTGTAGCATCCGTCATCCAGCGTCAGCCGAACCGGGAAATCCCGGTACTCCTCATACCGCCAGGGGCGGGCCTTAAACTCATAGGGAGCCAGGGAAAACGTGCCGTCGTCATCCCGCTTGAGAACCATGAGCTCGTGTGAGGGACAAGCCAGAAACAGCATGCTGTTGACCTGCTTGTGCCGCAGAGATGCAATGTCGGCCGCCGTCCAAACGGAAGGAAGGGAAGCCACCACATCGCCATCGACGGACAAGACGCGGAGCAGGGCTGGACTTACCTCGACAAGATAACGATCACTGGCGGAATACACGTAGGACACCATCATGGACCCTTCCAGCGCGGCCATCACCCTCTTCATGCCGTGCCGGCGGGAAACTCCACCCGTTTGGGAGACATCCACATTCTCCAATACCGACGCCCCCCGATGATATACATCCAAATCCGGACGCGCGGCAATCCCAGGCGAAACCTCGCCCCCGTTGAAGGAAATCCTCTTCATTTGCCTTCCAATATAAATGGAGGGTGAAAGCTGGCGCAAGTTGCCGAGTGTCACTACTTTTTGCCGGGGAGAGCGAAAAAGGGCCGCCCCCTTGCAGGGACGGCCCTATGGACAAACCAACGAGGAAGAATTACTGAATGCCGTAGGCAATGGCAAAGACAAGCTTCTTGCCGGCGGTTACTGCCGGCGTGCCGCCCACCTTCGCATAAAGCATCGTCGTGGAATCCATCGGCTTGCCGGAAACCGCCAGGGAACCCTTCGTCAGCTGGTAGGTTCCGGCCGCGGTTACGGTCAGGGAGGCGGAATAAGCATCCGCCATGTCCTGCGTGCCTACGGTCAGCTGCAGCGTCCCCACACCTTCGGAAATAATGTGGGAAAGCTGGGGGAGCACGCGGGCGCCGCAGGGAACATTGCAGATGGCGATCAGGTCATCGGCCGCCACGGATGCGGGCATCGTGAATTCCGCCGTAGCCACATGGACCCCGGCTCTGGTATGGATGGCCGCAAGCTGCGGAACTGTTGGCAGACCGATGCGGTCCGCCAGGGCGAGCTGTTTTTCAGCAATGGTTGTTTGATACGTTGCCATGATGATTTAATGTAGGATTGAATGTTTTAAACAAGGGGCTTGCACTTGATCTGCAGGAAGGCTTCTTCGCGCATGCGAGTGGACCCCATGATGGTCTTGAGGCCGATCTGAATGGTATCTTCCTTGTCGGTTCGCTTCTCCACCGTCACCTTGTTCTGCTTCCAGGAGCCGAAATACAGGGAATTCTTCATCCACATGGGGCAGATGATGTTTCCTTCCTCGTCAATCGGCAGATTGGGAGCGATGACGAACTGAATGCCCATGATGGGGTCCAGGGCGCCGTTCGTTTTACGCAGGGATGCAAAGCCGAAATCGGTCTTCTGCAGGCGCTCGTCATTGATCAGGGCTTCACGCATGCGGGGAGTGATGGCGCAGCACACCTGGTCGCCGTAGGCGTTGGAAGCGTCGTCGAGGATACCGTTCTCCTGCAAGAGCGTAATGCCCCGGTTGAGCTTTTCAATCGTCATCGGGCATTCCTTGGCCGTGCTTCCGGTGTGGTTGACAGGCACGACATTTTCAGCCAGCAGTTCCAGCTTGTCCATGCCGTCGTTGCCGGCAAACGCCGTTCCGAAAATGCCGCCCTTGGAGGGAACGTAAAGGCCGCCCTGCTTTTTCAGGCCGAACAGTACGTCGTCCATCTTGCGGGCCGCGGCATACTTGAGGGCATTGATGGTTTGGGTGACGGGGGCATCCAGACCATGCAGGAAAATGTCGTCGTCTTCATCGTAGCCCAGGTGCTTGGAGAAGCTCACCGGAAGCATCCGGCGCTTGAAGTAGTCAAGTTCATCCAGAACAATGTCCTGCATGCGCCCCTGCTTCTCGTCCAATTCCGTGGTGCCCACGAAGCTGAACTCCTGAAGCTTGCCCGTCAGGCCGGACTTGATCACGCAGAAGCGTTCCAAGCGGGAAGTAGCCTGCTGGATCTGCTCCTGCCACTGGTTGTCGTAAGTCTCCTGATAAAGATCGGAGATGGGAAGGGTGTAATTATTTGGCATGTCTCCATCAGGAGGCATGGACAGGACTTTTGCAAGTTGCCGAGTGTCAATTCAGTTGTAGATTTGACAATTCGCGGAAGGGTTATTGAAATCGAAGCATCCCGGCAGGCATCTTTTTTGTCATACAGGCATTACAAAAGTGTTACAGATTGGCGTAAATATCTGATTGTAATTTATCACAAACCCATCATCCGCTCCATTTTTTGCCTTCGGGGTTATTGTAAACCCCTCATTTTACAAGGCCTCCCTTGGTAGCAGATTGTGTGATATTCAGCCCTATTACATGGTTTTGTTATGCACTATGCTATACATCGACTTTCCGGTGCATAGCAGATTCAAAACCGCTAACACCACAACATTATGGCTGGAATTATCAAAAGAAAAGACACTTGGTACGCCTGTTTCCGAGTTGGAGGCAAACTCAAGGTTCGTACCACCGGCATCAAGATCACTCCCTTGGTTACTCCAGGCAAATTGAAGAACGCCGCCATGAAAGAAGCTGAACTTCAGGCGCGCATCATCGCAGAAGAGCTGGAGAAGGAAGCAAAAGGGGCACTTCTAAATGCCGATGTTATCGTTTCACTCGCCGGGAACAAGGCCAAGTCCGTCCTGCGAAACAAAAAATACATGCCCAGCGACAAGGATTATCTGCATCAATGGCTGGCAACCCGCCCCAACTGACGCGCCAATCTTCGTTACGGGAAGGCTATCCGGTGTTTTCTCGACTTTCTGGGACCCAAACAGGAAATGCCCCTGGACACGGTGACGGAGGCCCAGGCGCAAAGGTTCATGGAAAAATATTTGGAATTGCTGAGTTCCAAGACGGTAAGCATTTACCTATACGGTTTGAATGCGGCCTTTCAACAGGCAGTCAACGAACGGCTCTTTCCATACAATCCTTTCAAGGGGGTGCGTCCCAGCAAGATCAACCGTGCCGATGCTACCGAAAGGCGCGCTTTCACAGTCGAGGAAGCTCAACGATTGACCGAAATCCTGCCGGGGGAATGGCCCGACATGATACGCCGCTGCCTTTATAAGGGAGGCCAGCATTTGGGCGACATCGCTACCCTCCAATGGAAACAAATTGACATGGAAGGTGGAAGCATTTCGATGACGGCCCAAAAAACCAAAAGGCACATGAACAAGCCCATCATCTTGCCTTTGAAGGAAGTTCTGGACAGACGGCTTGCAGCTGTGCGAGCGATTATGTATTTCCGGTAGCGACAATGCGTCACGCGCAGGCGGATCATACGTCGAGCAAACTTTCCATCGAATTCAACGCTCTGCTGAAGAAATTCGGATACATTGAAAAGAATCCTCCAGCAGCGAAAGGAAACAGGCGGAGACTTGCCCCTCTGAGTTTCCACAGTCTGCGCGCAACGGCAGTTACTGTTCTGCGTCTGGCGAATGTTCCTGCGGACTTGTGCCGGTTCATTGTCGGGCATGATCCTCCTTCTGCCAGCGGGGATCGGCAAGCATCCAGACCAGAGAAGCACGGCGGGAACGAACCACAGGCAGGTCGCCATGGCGCCAGCCGGGAGAATAGGCATGCAGCGGAAGTTCTTCCGGTTCCGCATCATCCAGGCAGGAGGCGTCCTGTGTGGACGGAAAGGCTTCCACGGCATACCCCAGCCGGAGGAAGTCTTTTTCACCTTCCAGGAGTTCTCCCGGAGTCTGGAGCAACAGGCAATGAATAGGAATATTCATGGAGAGACAGGGAAACAATTCCCAACCTACTTCTTCTTTCCCGAAAAATCCATCAGGAAAATGGAAAAACAAAAAGGTTCCCGGAACATCCGGGAGCCTTTTACAATAAAATATGGATTCTTCATGAGGGCTTTATGCGCTTTTGGAAAATCATCCATAAAACTTGGTCTCCTGATAATATCAGATCACAAAAATTCCTGCCTAAAGGGAGAACCTCATCAAGGCAGGAACTGGGAGTTTTTTACTGATCTACTGACCAACCACTCTTTACCAGTGTTTTACTTAAGTTTTACCGCATATCTTCATCTACTGCATCAAAATCCGCTAAAAAATCATCTATAGCTTTTATATCTTTATCAGTTATTTTGACTTGGGACCCATTTAGTTGAGGATCATTCGGATCGAAGGTAGAAAGAACAAAAACAGCAGTCTTAAAAAATCAGAAATGTAAATACTATTATTCCTAGTAAATTCATACAAATTTCAGCTATCAGACTCTTGAATAGGATATCTACTGATCCATCTGCCATCCATAGGATTGAAATAATGGTAATTATAACAGACCAATCCTACATCGTCATCAGAATACTCGCTTGAGAAACGGAACGGACTCAGCTCGACTGCATTACCTTCCATCCTGATTACCCTATCATAAGGCTACTTCACGTTTTTCATTTCAAGCCATTTTTCGGCATCAAAAGTCGCATGATAAGAAAACAGGTAAAATGCCATTGAGCAAAAAAGAGCCCCGAAATATTTCGGGGCTCTTCATTTCTTTTATTATATATTGGTTATTGATATATGGGACGTTTTTCAGAAATGGGCAAATAATAGACATCCCAATTGGGAAAAACCATTACTTCCAAATCAAGTTCCTGTCCATCTTTCCGGAGTTTCCCTGTTTTCTTAGAAAAAGGAATTTTCATTAAGATGGAGAATCTATCAGAACGTTTTGGATCATAGAATGACTCATTAATTTTCACCAAATCTTTGTAAGAGGCATTAAAATGAAACTCCTTTCTTACAACCTCCGGATCCCTGTACTTTCCTGGAATCAAAGGCGGATTTACAACTAAAGGACGCATCAGGGCAACCACCTGTTGTTCATCCATTCCTCGTTTCAGGCGTTTCGCCCTCTCCCTGATCTCCCGAATACTGTCGGAGGGATAATCCGGCCAGGAATAATATTTATAACCAGGCAAAGAAACATCCTTTAATTCTGTATAAATTTGATTATGAATGATTTCAATATAACCAATATCGTCTTGAGTGATATTTTTGTGGGTACAGGAAATCAAAGCATATAGAGCTCCAATACAGCATGCAGAGGGTAACATTCTCATGATTCAAATTTGGTATCTTTATTGGATTCACAACAGCACCATGATATTTTCAAGGTTCTTGTCACTTTGTTAGAATCCGCTGTCGGATTTTTTCCAAGTCCATTGTGGGATGTATCGGCAAGGCAAACTCCTCCTTTACACAGAGGTTCCACCTCGTCTCCTAGATACTTCCATGTAGGAGGTTTTGCCATACCAGGTTTTTCCGATGTATAGTAAGCCGTTCCCTTAAAAGTAACTTCCCCTTCCGTAGGATGTTCCTCGTAAGAAAACATTTTAGGATATGACCATGTATCTTTAATCGCCCCACCAATGTTCCAGCTTTCCTTTTGTTTTTCTATTCCTCCAGTTTGAAGACTAGAATCAAAGCGTCAAAACAATCAACACCATAGTCGTTTCTATCTTGATCGTTATCTATGAATTTCATAATAACGTTATGATCATCGCCACCATCTGTTGTGATATGGCCACCAATTTCAATTTCTTCTCCAGAATAATATTTTTTCCTATTTATAAATTAATACTTGATTCTAAACTTATTATTTATAAGCACGAATTCCTCCTCCATGGGGCGGTCCTGGATATGGAGAGAAGTCCCGGTCGTTTTCAACAGCAGTACGCGAGTCAAGGCATCGACATCCCGCTCAAACTGAACATGAAATGTTCCTCATTTTCGGGCATCCAAATCCACATGTATATTGGTAGGCCTTATGTCATCATCATTTTGATACGTTTCAAGATTTTTATCTCGCCTTGCCAACTCCTCTAAAGGTTTCAATTCTAACTTAACAACAATCTGATCATTCTTCTTTATGATAAGAACTTGATCTTCTATGTTCCAAGTATAGACGACACCTTTGACAGCAGGCAACTTCAGTATAGGTATAATAGTCAGTTCTTCCGTACCCGTTTTTTTCTTAAATCCAAAAACACAAAGATGCTTTCGAGCGCCCGATGTACTTGTTTGAATGTCTGAATAATACCAAATACAACTCCCTTCCACCTGTCCCATAACAGGAAATGGCGTCCATATCTCGGGTGCACAAATTGCCTTTGGCATACAAAACAGGAAAATAAAAGAATAAATTATTTTCATTTCAATAATTATTTATTCTACAAGTTCTGTTTTACCAACAGCATCAGGACCTTCTTCTACTGATCTATATCGGTAAAAATTAAAGGGTGTAAAAGTAATGGCACATCCTATCTTTTCTTTGCTAATCTCTTTTCCTCCTTGTCTCGTGACTTTGTAACCAAAATTAACCTTCCCTCGAGCAGCCCGTATCGTAGGAACCTCCTTATGCTTAACATCTCTAAAACAACTTGACCACTTGACATGTTTACCAATTCCATTTAATGCGTTTTCGATTTCTGTCATTTTTGTCCAAACTCCTGCTAAATTTGCAGAACCCGTAGCTTTCCATCCCCCGTCTGACAACCTCTCATATCCTCCATGAGCCACCAAACCGAGAACATCATAGTCTTCGGTAGCCAATTTAGCATAACTTTTAAGTTTTTCTATTACAGCAGACAATCCGCCTGTAGCTACATTTTCCGTCTTGGAATTCTTTTCTCTAACAACTTTCTTTCGGTAATCTGCTTGAGTGCCATTATACTCTTTCCCATCAAATTTGAATTTCTTATTTTTTACTGATTTATTGAACATATCTTCATCTACTGTATCAAAATCAGTTAAAAAATTATCTATAGCCTTCAAATCTTTAGGAGTTATTTTGACCTGGGATCCAGTTATTTGAGGATCATTTGGATCTAATGCGGAAAGAACAAAAATCGCAAACCCCCAAAAAATCAACCTTGTAAATACTATTATTCCTTGCAAACCTATACCAATAATATGTCTTGCTTGCTGTGTGATTTTTTATCTTATTTAATGAGTATTAAGTCTAAGTAATAGCATTATTCGTTGAAAGAATTAGGGAAACCATCCAATTTAGGAGAAAGATGATTTTTTGAATATGTTTTCATTATGCAAAAATTGAATATAGAATATTCTATTTCATTTGATTCTGAATATTCATCTTGTTCAAAAACTATGGAAATCTCAAATGGAAATACCTCTATTTTCTTGCAAAACGCTCTGTCACTAGAAAATATACTAACCAACAGGCATTGAACAGAACAGAAAAACCATCCCAAGACAAAAAACAAAATATATTTTAATACTTTTTTATTCATGAATTTTTATTATAGTAATGTATCTATGAAATGAACCGCGTGCAAATCAATGATGATATTGCACACGGCCCTTGATGATTAGATGTATTTAGTAATCATGATTCTATTTTTTTCTTCAGCTTATCAAATTCTTTCTTCGCTTCATCTCTTTTTGTTTTTGCAGCAGGAAGTTCTTGTTCTTTTTTAGATTTCAAAGGTTCTTTATAGTCTTTAGCATCCAATTTTACATTTAGATAATCAAATTGCGCCATATAATATTTATCTGCGGCAGCAAAGTATTTTTTTAAATCAGTGCAATCTTTTCCGCTAATACCGGAAAAAGAGTTAACTAAATCTATATAGGCGTTAATATTCCTCTTGAAATCTGAATAATGATGAACCTCATGTTTTTTGACAAAATCATAAGTCACACCCGCTCTTTTGTAGGCTTCTTCTTCCTGTGTCATCTTTATTAAGAAAGTGGGACCACCCGAAGGAGAAACTTTACAACAAAATGGTAGTGATGTCAGTTCTATTGACATTGAAGATTTGCTAGCGAACCCAGCGCCCAAACGAGGAGCAATAGTTCTTCCTGGAACTTTCTCTACTTTAAATTTATTAAGTTTCGTGTGTTCATTTCCTAGGATATCGTAAAAATCAATAGGATTATTTCCAGAAAATTTATACAAATTATCTCCGTCTTCTTTTATAAGAGAATCCCTACTGATCCATCTGCCTTCCATAGGATTGAGGTAGCGATAATTGTAATAAACCAATCCCAATTCGTCATCTGAATATTCACTTGAGAAGCGGAATGGATTCAGTTCGGCGGCATTGCCTTCCATTTTGATTACACTACCATAAGGCCCGTATTCATACAAGGCTCTTCTTCCAGCCTTGATGCCAAACAGAGCCGTTGTGTTTTTCAACAGGTCATGCGTGTAGTACAGGTCTTCCCGGTAAGTTCCCGTTTCATCAAACAGACTCATGGAAAAAATGCGTGTCGCTAAAGATTCCATCGGGTCCCACAGGTAGGTCTTGCGCAGGATAGGTGTTGCCTCCTCCGTTGTATCAGTTGCATCCAGTTCCGCAATTTGCAGGTAATTCTGGTACAGGAAGCGCTTGCAGGAAACAAGATCTTCTCCCTCATAAACGGATTTTTCCACTCGCCTTCCCATGTAGTCGTAACGGCATTCCACGCGCTTGTCGCCTTGCGTGAAACTCACCGCCTGGTTCAAGGCATTGTAGGCAACATCCCATTCCCCTGTAGCCGTCCTGGTCTTCGTCTGGTTCCCGGCCTCGTCATGTTGCGGAACAAACACAACCTGCTCCCCTTCCTCAATGGAAGTGTACTGGTTGAGGTCATTGGCTTCATAACTGATGAGAGCAGTCGCTCCTTCCCGGGAGGTTTCCCAGTTGCCGATATTGTCATAGCCATAGCTGTACGTTCCTCCACGGCTCATGGCGTCTGCCGTCAGCTCTCCACGGTCATTATACGTGTAGTTGTGCGTCAGGTCGGGATTGGGCGCGTTGAAATAATCCTTTTTTGTCACCGGGCGGCCAAGGGCGTCATAGGTGTAATCAACCTTGGCCGGATAATTCTGACCTCCCGGACGCAGATAATCCACTTTAATAACCAGGTCCCGCTTTTCTTCCCGTGTGTACCATCTCTTTAGCGTATTGGGATAATTCAGCGTCTCCAGCAGACCGTTATTGGCATTGTAGCCATAGGCAAAAGGAGTTGCCATTCCGTTGAGTTCCACGGTTGAGAGCCTTCCGGCAGTATCGTAACCCAGAGCCGTCTGCTGGACGGTGGAATTGCCGTATTGCAGGCTGTAGCCCGCATCCCTGCCCTGGCTGTCGCGTTGGCGTGTCAGAGTGCTTTGAGCCAGTCCCGTCGTCGTTTCCGTCACCAGTTCATTGTACTGGTTGTAGGCAAAGTCCCTGGTACCGGCATCGTCCGTCACACGGGTCATCTGGGCCAAGTGGTTATAAGCATAGGTAATGCTTGGAGTTCCATCATCGGCAATAATAGAGGGTCTTATATACTTGACTTCGGTTCCTCCGTATGCTATTAATTAGCCATACTAAGGAGGCAACCATGAACGACCGCTTAACTATTTCACTTTTTGAGCTTTTTGAAAAATTCCCCAACGAACAATCAGCTAAAAAGTATTTAGAGGAAAAACGATGGGGCAATAAGGTGGTTTGCCCGTTCTGCGGGAAAAGTGGAAAGCAATATCGGGTGAAAAGGAACGGGGTTGAAGGGTATTTTGAATGTGGAGAATGCGGAAAAGTTTATACTGTGAGGACTGGAACTATTTTTGAAAGAAGCCATGTTCCACTTCATAAGTGGATTTTTGCTTTCTATTTAGTAGTGACTTCCAGAAAGGGTATTAGCTCCATGCAACTCTCTAAAGAAATTGGGGTTACGCAAAAAACAGCGTGGTTTATGCTTCAAAGGATTAGGGAAGCTTGCAATTCCAACCATGACGACGATGACAATAACGGCTTTCTGTCTGGAATCGTTGAAGCCGATGGGGTGTATATTGGAGGTAAGGAATCCAATAAGCACGAATCTCAGAAATTGAAGGCTGGGCGCGGAATTGTTGGAAAGACGGCGGTTTTAGGAATGAGGGCCAGAACGGGGAAGGTTTTGGCAAGAGTTATTCCCGACACTTCAAGAGATACAGTTCACCAAGTTTTGAATAAGTATTTGAGCCAAGACTCCGTTCTGATTACTGATGAACATGCTTCCTACAAAGAGTCACAGTTCAATCATCAGGTGGTAAACCATAGTGCCAAACAGTATGTTGACGGAATGGCCCATACTAACGGCATCGAGAGCGTATGGGCGGTTTTGAAGAGAGGATTCTATGGAATCTACCATTCATTCAGCACAAAACATTTACAGAGATATGTAGATGAATTTGCGTATCGGTTGAATGAGGGAAATGTGAAAATCCATACGTGGATGAGATTGGATTCTCTTGTGGCGAAAGCATTTTCGACGAGAATCACTTACGCTGAATTGAAGAATTGACCGCCACCCTGCGAACAAGGTGACGGCCAGTCAATGCAAATCAAAGAATTGCCCCCTTCCCCGAAAGGAAGGAGGCCAGTTAATTCACCGCCGAAAGTTAGAATGACCAGCTAAAGCCCATTGTTATAGCATGATAGGGTCTCACATCAGTAGCCATTTTGTACATTTCATAACCAATCACTATGTCGGTTTTTTCTGAAATAGCTAATTTGAACCCTAGCAAGGCTGAATAGGCAAATTCAGTCTCATTACCGCTTATTTTGTTGCCTCCAATCGTTATTCTGGCTGAATCAAAGGCAATACCTGCTTTGCCTCCTATATAGAATGTTGCTATTTCGGATAAAGGAACGTTCAAGGAATATCCCGCCATTAATGGAACTGACATAGTTTCAAGCTTCAATAAGCCAAAATAAGTTTTTGAACCATAAAGTAAACCTGAGTTTATAGACAGTTCATGAAAGACAGACCCCGTTTCAATGTTCGCATGAAGGTCAATCTGGAACCCGTACATGTCAGGAGCTATTTCTTCTGATGCCCATGCATAGACACCTTTGAAACTTCCCCCAAACGTGGAATCGTATCTAGAGGTATATCCCGAACGATAGTCCCCTCCCATTCTATAATACTCCCAAGGGTCACTAGAGGCGGCCTGTGCGGTACATGAGAGGCTCAGAAGCCCCAAACTGGCGATGATGGTTTTCGAGTTCATGATGTTTTTAGGTTTTGGATTCCTTAGAGAGGACAAAGAATTCTCCTATTAAGATAGAATATTGCCCTATAAGAGAGCTATTATTCTCCTAATAGGATTTTGTCAATCCTAAACAGTTCGGATTCTTCCCTTCGCCCTCCTGATAGGAGAAAATTGCCCGCATGGACGAGAAACGCCCGCTGGATATTCAGACGTTGGGAAGGTGGTTAGAAGAGAACAAAGTTTCTCGCACTGAACTTGCTTCCTCCCTAGGTCTAGCCAGAAGCACTATTGATAACTATTTTTCCAAGGGCAGTATTCCTAAACACGTCCAGATTCTGATTTCCCGCTACATGCAGGGCCGGGAACCAGCTTCCAACAATGACTTTGTTTCTCAATTGACTGTTCCTATCCCTAACAAAATTCTCAATTTGGCCGTTCGGGCGGCGGTTCAGAAGGATATGAGCGTTGAGGAATTTGTTGTATGGGCGTTGGAGAAGATGGCAGAGAAAGTAGATTGCAAAAATAGGGCATGAAGTATATAGTGTAATCCCTTAAAGGAAGATAACCTTTTAGCCGTGTTGAGTTAATTGCTCTTTCCCATATCATCTCAATATGAGACTTCGAAATAAAAAAACAGCCGAAGCATTACATTATTTGCTAGCAAATAGCAAAGAAAGAAAACTTTCGATTCTTTTATTATTGAAATTGTTATTTTTTGCAGATAGACATTTATTGCTTCATGAAGGAAAAACAATTAGCAATAGTAAATATGTTGCTATGAAATTAGGCCCTGTGTCTTCAAGAGCTAACAATATACTGTATAAAAAGATTTCTTATTTAAACGAAGATAGTGATGACGATATAAATAATTATTTTTCATTTAATTACGTTGCACCAAAATATAATAGTCTTGTTTCTATAAAAAATATTTCTCAATATACATCTTTGTCATCTTTTGACAAAGAAGCCTTAAATATTGCTTTAAAAATATTTAAAATAGAACCTAATTTATGTGAGTTATCTCATAAATTTTATGAATGGAAAAAACATGAATCATGGGTTCAAGAAAAGATAAATCGTTCTGCGAAAATGGATTTATTAGACTGCTTCGATTCTTCGCAATTTCCTCATTTTAATAATGAATTGGATGATATTTTTGTTATTGACGAGAAAGATTTATTGTTGAGTAAAGAGTGTTATCTTGGAAACTAATTTATGGCAAGACGATTTTTCTATCCAAGTAAACAGTCTGAGATTTATCTACTTTCTCATCCTGCGAAAGCTGACAAGCATTTGCATATAGCGGTTTCTGCCTATCCTTCTTTAAAACAGGATGTGATTACCGTTAGCTTGTCATCAAGAGTCACTACTACTAGAGAAGATTATTTGCGGAATAAAAAATATAGTTATGAAACTTTGCCTTTACTTCTTCACAATAGTGTAACGGATGAAGAGTTAAAAAAATATTTAACAGGAGATTATTCTTATGTAAATTGCAACTCTTTATCGTTTTTTGATGCAAATGAATTTACAGCTAAATATATTTCCGGTCCTTATTTATGTCCTTCCGATTGGTTTAAATCTATTTTAAGAGGAATAACATTTTCCCATTTTGAAAATAGAAATAGAATTACTGATGATGAATACAAACTAATTTGCCCATCTCAAACAATGGATAATTTTGGTCTGCCCTCTCATCTTCAGGACCAAGAGGCCGATGATGATACAATCTCTTTATGAATACTTTCCGCAAAGGCATTCACCGAACTTAAGTATATAAGGCCCATAATAGAAGTATTTACTCCTTTTTTGAGATCATAAATAAAAGAAACAGTCACATTTCTTGCATCTATCTTTGAAGTAATCATATTGAAAACGTTATAAGATATATCCTCATGAGTCTCATCCGCATAGGTCTTGCGCAGCAAAAGACCGCTGGCTTTCTCGTAAGTCCAGGTAGTCGTGTCGCCATCAGTCCGTTCCCGCGGGTCGGTTGTGATGGTTTCCCCGCTCACCCGGAACGTTCGCATGCTGATTAGATGATCGGCGTTGTCATAAGCAAAGACGGCAGGCTGGATGCCCGTTCCCCATTCCGCGATCTTCCTTTCTCTCATATCATAGGCGTAGCAGGAAGTATGCCCCAGAACGTCCGTCATCCTTGTGGGTGAATTGATCGGCTCCTCGTAGGCATAGGCAGTAGCGTTACCTTCTGCGTCCGTTATGCTAACCGTTCGCCCGGCAATGTCCTTGACAGTTGTAGTCACATTCCCGCGTGCGTCCGTGGAAGAAAGCACCATTCCTGTTTCCGTATAGCTCCGGGCGCTACCTGTCGTTACTCCGGCATGATCGGTTTGAGTAGTGGTGATTCCGTCTACGATCAGGAAACTTGCCGCAGTTTCGCAACCGGGGACTTTGTTCTTGCTGATTCGTTTCGTGGTTCCGGCATATTCCGTCCAGGAAACCCTTTCTCCTCCTCTTGCATCAATGGAAACCGTCTTGCTTTCCAAAGTCGCGGACAGGGAGGAAATCAACATCTTTTCCATCACGTCATAGGTCGTTGCCTGGCCGTTGTTCCTGGTCGTCGTCGTAACCCGGTACACCCCGTCATCCTCCTGCTCCACGGCATACGCATAAGTCGTAATGCTGGAATTGGAAGTGTCAGGGTTTTCGTCAAGCTTCCACGTCTCTTTGGTCACATTGCCAAAGGCGTCGTATTCCTTCAATGTCGGGGCCATGGCCGTGGCAGGCGTTCCCGCATCCACCTCCGTCTTGACAAGATGCTCCCGTTCATCATACGTGAACCGGCTGTAATAGAAACTGCCCAGAGCGTTGGCTGTGGCCGTGCGGATGATTTCCCCATAACCGTTGGTGATTTCCCGGAACGTTGCTACCGGGTCTCCTTCTGGCTGAGGTTCCAATGTGACTTTCCTGATTCCGTCCTCCATCGTGTCAATCCTGTAAGCCAGTTCCTGCTGTCCCGTCCCTCCCTGGTAGAGAAGAGTACCGTCAGGGGCAGTCGTCCGAATCAGGGTTGCTCCATGGGGAAGCGTCGCCGTTGTCGTTAATCCGTCGTTGCTATAAACATAGGTCGTAACCCTTCCCAGTTCATCCGTCTCGGAACTGACGCGCCCCAGCTCGTCATAGGCCGTCCGGCGCACGGTACTCATAGCTCCGATGTCCTTTCTCTCCTCAACTACACGCCCCAGGGCATCCCTCGTATAGGAGATGATGGTTTCAGGGGTAGTCTCCGTCGCGGAGCGGATCATTTCCACCAGCCGTCTAGCGCTGTCATAGCCGTAGCTGGTCAGGATGCCGTCTTCGTCTTTTTCCCATAGGGGACGCCCGTCGCACATCAGTTCCCGTTCCGTTATTCGTCCGTTGCCACGCGTCTTCCTGATCCAGCGGTTCTGGAGGTCAAACTCGTAGCCGGCGCTGTCCAGCAGCGACCATGTTCCATCCGTGAGCAGGATGTGTTCTTCCTCCCTCACCGTATTGCCTTCCGCCGTAATGAAAGATACCGTTCTGCGGCTCTGTCCGGGCACAGGGGTTGCGTCTATCTGCGTTTCCTCCGTCACGGTATAGGCCGCTCCGTATCGGATGCTGCGTCCATAGGAATATACTGTCTGAACTCCGTCAATGCCTTGGAACATTTTGATACGTCCCCTGGCATACGGGTTGGGTGCGGAGGCCAGCCATGTTTCCGTCACTTCCAGCCGCGTTCCTTCAGCCCCAAGCGCGGTCGTCCTTTCTTCCACGCGCCTGACGGCGTTTTCTTCAAGGTAGGTATAAAGCGTCTGGCTCAACTGCACATCCGCCTTGTTCTTTTGCCGAAGTATGGTGGTCACTTCTGCGGGATCGTGGTCGTTGAACTTCGCTTCGCAGTAGGTCGTCTTCACCCTCTTTTCCGCAAAGCCTTTATACGGTGTGGAAACAAGAATCTGACGGCCAAAACGATCCTGTTCGTACTTGACTTCGGAACAGTCCGGACGCGTTTCTTTCGTCAGAACCCCGTTGGCGGAATACTCATAGTCAGTCGTTCGGGCCATGCCGGAACCATAACCTTCCGTCCTGCTCATCAGCAGGTTGCCCTGCGGGGTGGCCTTGTAGCTCTCCATCATGCTGGAAACCACCGGTCCTTCATTCCCCATCCTCACTTCCGTGAGCAGGGTCCATTCCTTTTCAGAAACTTCCGTGCGCGTCCTCTCCGTATGGATGGCGGCATCTCCCGTGCCTTTGCCAAGGCACCATACGCCTTCACTCTTCCACCAGGTCGTTACGAAGTCGCTCCTTCCGGGTGTCCTTTCCGTCACGCTCGCCTTGTCTCCTTCCTCATTGCGGGCAAAAACAAAGCGCTTGAACGGCTCTCCCGTCACGGCATAAAGCCCCGTTGTCTCATCCTTGGCCCCCACCTGGGAGGGAAGGTACAGGGCCAGCGTATAGCCCGCTTCCGTCACGTCCTGAACGCTGGCAAGGCCGTCTGAAATATTGCTCACCTGCCGCAGGGAACCATCTTCCGCATACACCACATCCATGAAAGCATGAAAATCCGCTTCCGTGAGCTGCTGGCCGCTGGATGCCGTAAAACGCACGGGATCTCCCGTTTCCACGGAATAGACCACCTTGCTGCCATTGGCTTCCGCCACTTCAATGTAAACCGGATTGGAAACGACCGGTATAAAATCTTCTCCCAGCATCCGGGCGCGGTTGGTCAGGCGCGTGTTGTAGCCGATGTTGCCCACGCTGCCGTTGTCTTCTTCCCCCTGGGAGATGAAGTAATAGGCCAGCAGGGAACCTTTCTGAACAGCTACCATGCAGTTGTTGCTCAAGCCTTCCGTGGGTTTGAGCAATTTGCTGTGCAGCGCATGGCGGAACAACAGGGCGGAGGGGGACCAGAGGCGTTCTGTAAATTCTTCCTCCACGATTTCAATCTGGCCTCCGGGTACACCGGGCAATCCCCGGAACAGACCGAAGTTGCATTGCCAGTACATGCTTTCCTGGGAGGCATCCGCCGCCACGTTCGTTCCTGCGGAGGAGCCGGACACCGTAGAACGGGCCAGACGGGAGGACATGCGGGCGGAGGATGGAGAGGAACTGGGGCTGGTTCCCCCGCTGGGGGCGTCCGGGTCCTCACAAACTTCCTTGCCGTCACATCCCTTCTTGCACACCACCGGCTTGTTTTCTGCGGGCACGATGTCGTAGAGCTCCACCTGGACTCCGTTCAGATAGGAGTCGAAGCGCGAGACGTTGCCGGATTCCGGCTTGTAGTTGATGTTGGTGTGGGAAAGGAAGGCCTGGTGCCATCCCGCTTCCAGTTCCACGGTGACAGGATCGGATTCCCGGTATTGTCCCGGATCGGGAATGCTGGCTGTCTGGCCTCCCAGCGTAAAATAACCATAATCGTCCGCGCCGATTTTGATTTCATAAGAGCCTGCGGTTTCAATTTTGATGTAGCCGTCCCAAAGGGTCGTCTTTTCGGGAGCGGGAGCTTCCACATTCAAATGAGGCTGGTCGCCTTTCAGTTGGCCTTCCCATTTGTCCAAGGGAAATTCCGCTTCAAGTAAAGTAACAGGGGTATTCATGATTTTAATTTAATTTGTTGATATGATGGTGCAGCCACCCTGGAAAATGCCCGGAAGGCTGGCGGCTGCCATGAACCTTTCCGGTAGAAATAAACAGAAAAAAAAGTGCAGTGGGTTATCTCCCTCGGCCATTCATGAGGTGTGATAGCACAACGTTGGACATTTTGTAAAATAATGGATTTTTTGTATTTTCTGAATAATTGATGATCTTTACTTTACAGGCAAACATCCGGACACGTTATGCTATCGCACATTTGTACCTATGCCTCTTTGCAGGACATCAGGAAAACGGTCTTGTTGTCCGGGCGCGTAGTCCCCAGGGCAGCTTTCACGGTAATCTGTTCGCGCACGTCCACGTATTCGGAACGGGCCTCCACGCGGAACTGCGCGTCCCTCCGAGTCCTCCAGCTCCAGCAGCGTTCCACCGACCAAGGAAAGCAATCCCTGCCAATCCTGTTCTGATCCCTGCGATGATATTTGCACCACTGGCAACGCCGCATTCGCTAAAGTTGTCCAGCCGGACGGTTCTTCCCAGACGTTGAATCTCTCCACCGGCAGCGTCCATTCCATGACCACCAAAACCGGGGCCGTTATTTCGAAACAATCCTACGATTCCCAGGTCCAGATTTCCAAAAACAGCCAGGGGAACATCAACAGCATCACCAGTTCCAGGGACGGCATGCTGAGTTTCAGCCGTTCCTCCAACAACCTCATCATCTCCCAATACGGAGTCTCCCAGGTTTCCAGGAATGTTCGCGGAGAAGCCGTCCCGCAGGGAGCTCCCGTCAAGGTTTATTCCTACGAGTGGAACCCCGTCAAAGGGGCGATGATCATTACAAGCCGAAGCCCCCCCTCCGGAATTCCGCCAGAAGGGAAAAATTGGACCATACCAATCCATTTTCCGTTCTTACCCGTTTTTCTACACGGAGCCGTCCCCCGGGAAACAGAAAACTGGGTTGAGACAATGGAATCCCCTTAAGTGGCATTAGCAGCGTTCATTTTCATTCCTGGCAGATAATCCCCCGCAGCCGGAGAGCCATTCCGGGCGTTCTGCCCGTATGCTCCTGCTTTGCCGCTCAAAAAAGCGCCAGTATGAAAGCGGGCGGCTTTCCCTTTCCATCCGGAAAGCGGTAACCGCCGTTAAGACAGACTCCGGCACCCCTATCTGCACCATCTCTTCAACGAAAGAGCTCTTTTTCTGGTCGTTCAGATAAGGCCGGTGTCGGCACTTCTATACGCCGTCCCAATTCTCAACCCGGAATAAACCAATGAATAATACGACTCAATCAGGGACCTCTCCAACAGGACCCGCAACAACCAATAACGCTCCGGCGGTAAAATCCGCCGTTCGCATGGGGGTGTTTACGCTCGCCATGATTAACGTCTCCGCCATTGTCAGCTTGCGCGGCATGCCGGCGGAAAGCACGTACGGACTCAGTTCTGTCTTTTATTATATTTTTGCCGCGGCCTTTTTCCTGGTGCCCGTCTCCCTGGTAGCGGCGGAACTCACCACCGGATGGCCCCAGAAGGGCGGCGTTTACCGGTGGGTGGGTGAAGCCTTCGGCAAAAAGCTGGGTTTCCTGGCCATCTGGCTCCAATGGATTGAGAGTACCATCTGGTTCCCGACCGTACTGACTTTCGCCGCCGTCTCCCTGGCCTTTATGGGACCCGGACAGCGATGGGATGAAGCGCTTGCCGCCAATAAATGGTATGTGCTCATCGTGGTGCTGTGCGTGTACTGGGGAGCCACCCTACTCAACCTGCGCGGCATGAAGACCTCCGCAGGCGTCACCAAGTGGGGCACCATGATCGGCACCATCATTCCGGGCGCCATCCTGATTCTCCTCGGCATCAGCTACTGGGCCGGAGGCAACCCCGTGCTGCTGGACATGAACTGGGACAAGATGATCCCGGACATGAGCAATTTCAACAACCTGGTGCTGGCAGCCAGTATCTTCCTGTTCTACGCAGGGATGGAAATGTCCGCCGTGCACGTCAAGGACGTGAGCAACCCCGGGCGCAATTATCCGCTGGCGATTCTGATTTCCGCCATCATTACGGTGGTCATCTTCGTCTTCGGCACGCTCGCCATCGGCTTCATCATTCCCGGTTCCCAGATCAACCTGGTGCAGAGCCTGCTGATTTCCTATGACGACTATTTCAGCTTCTTCGGCCTCGGCTGGATGAACTGGATTCTGGCGCTCGCCCTGGCTGTGGGCGTTCTGGCACAGGTAACCGCATGGGTGGGAGGCCCCTCCAAGGGTCTTTTCCAGGTGGGCCTGACCGGCAACCTGCCGCCCGTGATGCAGAAGCGGAACAAGAACAACGTCCAGATGGGCATTCTGCTCATTCAGGGGGGCATCGTCACCCTGCTGTCCGTCATGTTCGTAATCATGCCTTCCGTGCAGTCCACGTACCAGATCATTTCACAGCTCACCATCATCCTGTACCTGATCATGTACATGCTGATGTTCGCCTCCGGCATCTATCTGCGCTACCGTGAACCGAATACGCCCCGTACCTTCCGGATTCCCGGCGGCAAGACCTTCGGCATGTGGGTAGTCGGCGGCCTCGGCTTCCTGGCCAGCCTGGCGGCCTTCCTGGTCAGCTTCATCCCGCCGAACCAGATCACCGTGGGCAGCAACACCATGTATATTCTGCTGCTGGTCGTGGGAACCTTCATCTTCGCCGGCATTCCCTTCATCATCCAGGCCATGGCCAAGCCGTCCTGGAAGCGCCCGGTATCCCCGGAAGACGCCTTTGAGCCCTTCGGTTGGGAAAAGACGAACGGCAATCATTAATTTATCATTTCAGCCTTCAATAATATCATGAGTGACATACCCACCAAAGAACAAATCCAGACGGCTGTGGACAACGCGTACGCCTACGCCAAAACGGTCCAGGGAGGCAAAAACGCCTCCTACATCCCCGCTCTGGCGCAAGTCCCCTCAGACTTGCTGGCGATTGCCGTAGTCACTGTCAACGGAGATATCCTGACCGCAGGCTCCGCGGACACGCCCTTTGCCATTGAATCCATCTCCAAGGCCTTCAACCTGGCCTACGTCATGGATCTGATCGGAATGAAGGAGCTGCGCACGAAGATCGGGGCAGACCCCACCGGGGAGCCCTTCAACTCCGTGATGGCGATTGAGCTGCACGGCGGCAAGCCCCTCAACCCCCTGGTCAACGCAGGGGCCATGGCGACAGTCAGCCTGGTCAACGGTTCGGACTCCGATGAAATATGGGCGAACATGATCCATAATTTCAACAACTTCGCCAATACGGCCCTGACCGTGAACCAGGAGATTTACAAGTCGGAAAGCGCCACCAACCAGCACAACCGCGGCATCGCGTGGCTGTTGGACAGCTACGGCTATTTTTACAATACGCCGCCCATGATTGTGGACCTGTACACCCGCATGTGCTCCCTGAACATCACCACCTCCCAGCTGGCGCTGATGGGCGCCTGCTATGCCAACGGGGGCGTCAACCCCGTCAGCAAAAAGCGGGTGGTGAAGGATGAGAACGTTTCTCCCATCCTCGCGGAAATGTGCATGTCCGGCCTCTATGATTCCACAGGGGACTGGATGTACAAGGCAGGCGTTCCGGCCAAGTCCGGCGTGGGCGGCGGCCTGGTGGCCGTGGTCCCCGGCAAGATGGCCATGGCGGCCTTCTCCCCGCCTCTGGACCCCGCCGGAAACACCGTGAAGGGCCAGGCAGCTCTTCAATCCATTATCAAGGAATTGAATCTGAACCTTTTCCGGAGCTAATCCGGGATGAGAAGGTAAACCCGCGGAGCCAAGATCCGAAAGGATACCCGCGGGTTTACTGTATCCCGGCCACACGAAATAACGCCCCGCCTTCCGCGCTTGCCGGAAATTGACTGTCCAGCCGCGGGCGTTAAGTCCTGTTTGAAAAATTGCACCGCTGCATGGGTACGCCGTCTTCCATGGCATGGAAGCCATGCTTTTCATAAAAGGCGGCGTTCCTGCTCTCCTCCGGCATGATTTCAATGTACAGGTAGTCCTTGTACTTCTCCTTGACCATTTCCATCATTTTTCCCGCAATTCCCCTGCCGTGATAGTCGGGATGCACCAGGACATAGTGCATGTAGGCTACCAGCTCGCCGTCGTCCAGCAACCGCACCAGCCCGACCAGCCGGTCGCCATCCCACGCGGTAAATACCGTGGACGAATTCATCAGGGCCTTGTACAGCCGGGCCGGATACTGGCCGGAAATCCATCCAACGGACAGGAACAGCTCCTGCACTTTTTCCCTGGTAAACTTCTTTTCTTCCGTAAAAACAATCATTTTTCCCCTTGGTTCAAGATGATGGCCGGAATGCGGCGTGACACCCGCATGCCGGGCAATGGGGCAACGTCATCTGCCGCTCCCGTCATAGGCCTTATGATAAAGACCGCAGACCCCGGAGACAAGCAACTATCATCCCTTCCTTCATTCTTCATTAAACAGCATGAGGAGAGCCGGAGGGGCTTGAGGCACTCCTCCACATTGATCACATGGAAATTGGCTTCCGGACCAGCCCCAGCCGTTCTCCATGGAAGATTAAGCCAACGCGCCCTTGTAAAAGGCTTTCCTGCGCCGGAACCGCAGAAGTTGTTTTTCCGTGCCCTTCCCGTGTTTTAAGGACTTGCCACCACAGCATTTTTCCTTAGAGTCTTTCCGGTATGCTTGAAGCCCTGCAAAACGCCTTTTTCCAGACCGGGGACGCGCTCACAACCTGGCTGTCCGCCTTCAGCAGTTTCCTGTGGGGATGGCCACTGCTCATCATGCTGCTTGGCACTCACCTGTACCTCACCATCATCCTGCGCTTTCCTCAGCGCTACCTGCTCAAGGCCCTGAAACTGTACTTTGTGAAGGACCATACGGACAAGGGGGACATTTCCCCGTTCAGCTCCCTGATGGTGGCCCTGGCCGCCAACATCGGCGCGGGGAACATCATCGGCGTAGGCGTGGCGATTGCCGCAGGGGGCCCCGGAGCCATCTTCTGGTGCTGGCTCACAGGCGTACTGGGCATGGCCACGCGGTATTCGGAAGGTCTGTTTGCCATCAAGTACCGGGTGGAAAACAAGGACGGCAACATGAGCGGCGGTCCCATGTTCGTACTGGAACGCGGCATGAAATGCAAATGGCTGGGCGTGGCCTTCGCCGTCTTCACGGCCATTGCCGCCTTCGGCATCGGCAACCTGACGCAGGGGAACGCCGCGGCGGAACAGCTCCATCACGCATTCTCCATTCCCTCATGGGGAACGGCCATCGTTCTGACTGTCCTCACGGCCATGGTCATGCTGGGGGGCATCCGGAGCATTGCCAGGGTATGCGCCTTCTTCGTGCCGTTCATGGCCGTCATCTACATTCTGGGGTGCCTGTACATTCTGGCCGTTCAGGCGGACTACGTCCTTCCGGCCATCCGGTACATTCTGGACTGTGCCTTCACGGGGGAAGCCGCCGCAGGGGGCGTGGTGGGAGCGGCCGTCATGACGGCCATGAGGACAGGCGTAGCCCGCGGTCTTTTCTCCAATGAAGCCGGCCTCGGCTCTGCGGCCATCGCCTCCGCCGCCGCGCAGAACCGCAACCCCGTGCGGCAGGCGCTCATCTCCTCCAGCGGGCCGTTCTGGGATACCGTTGTCATCTGTGCCCTGACGGGCATCGTGCTGACCACCAGTATCATCGCCCATCCGGACATTTCATGCAGCGACGGCCCCAAACTCACCACCCTGGCCTTCAGCAAAATTCCCTACATGGGTTCCCCCCTCCTGACGCTCAGCCTGGTCACCTTTGTGGTTTCCACCATCCTGGGCTGGTCCTACTTCGGGGAAAAAGCGCTGGAATACCTGGGAGGCGTCAGGCTCATCAAACCCTACCGCGTCATCTGGGTGGCGGCGGTCTTTGCCGGCTGCGTTTCCAAGATAGACCTGGTCTGGGTGTTTGCGGACTGCGCCAACGGCCTGATGGCCCTTCCCAATCTTATTTCACTGCTGGCCCTTTCCGGCGTGCTTGTCCAGCAAACGCGGTACTACCTCTGGCAGCACAGGCTGGACGATTATGACGATTCCCACATTCCGGAAGGCAGATAACGATTTTTTTAAACTCAGATTCAAATAATTCTTGCCTTTCGGCCTCCGGTAGTATTTACTTCGCCGCGCAGTCCCTGCAAACCTAAAAGTCGCGTTCGTCTAGCGGTCTAGGACTCCCGCCTTTCACGCGGGCAACACGGGTTCGAGTCCCGTACGCGATGCCAGCTTTACCGCCGCAGCAGTTACGATGCTTCCGCTCTCCTTCTCCAGGGAAGGCATATTGGAAAAACGTAATGGCTGCGGTTTTCTTTTGGTCCGGTTCCTCCGGAATCAGGAAAGCGCGGACAGGACGGCAGGAAGCGGTATCCCCCTCCTTTTCATATGCCGGAACATGTCTTACATCCCCCGGATTTGGCTTTCAGAAAGCCCTGTTATCTTTTAGAATTCTTTACACGCAAACGCCATGGATTACACACCTCTCATTGAAAAACGCCGCCAGCGCCTGGAAGAATTGGAAACGGTCATTGCCGAACCGGATTTTTTCAATGACCAGAAGCGGGCCTCGGAAACCATGAGGGAGCACCGCCGCCTGAAGGAACTGATGGAAACGTGGGATTCCCTGAATGCCACGGAACAGCAATTGGCGGACAATCAGGAGCTGGCGAAGACGGATGACCCGGAGCTGGCGGAACTGGCCGCCATGGAGATTCCCGAACTGGAAGCCGCGCTGGAAAAACTGCGCAGCGACGTGCAGTACAGCCTGCTTCCCCGCGACACGACGGAAGACCGGGACGCCATTATTGAAATCCGCGCCGGAACGGGCGGGGATGAAGCATCCCTGTTCGCCGGCGACCTGCTGCGGATGTACCAGCGCTTTGCGGAAGAACGCGGCTGGCGCTTTGAGCACCTGGAAAGCAGCCCGTCAGACGTGGGCGGCTTCAAGGAAGTAGTCTGCCGCATTGCCGGGGAAGAAGTATTCCGCTTCCTGAAGTATGAAGGCGGCGTGCACCGTGTACAGCGCGTTCCCGCCACGGAAACGCAGGGACGCATCCACACCTCTACCGCCACCGTGGCCGTCATGCCGGAAGCGGAGGAAGTGGACATAGAAATCCGCCCGGAGGACCTCCGCATTGAAGTGTGCCGTTCCGGAGGCGCAGGCGGCCAGCACGTGAACAAGACGGAATCCGCCGTGCAGATCTGGCACATCCCCACGGGCGTCTATGTCCGGTGCGAGGAAGAGCGCAGCCAGATGAAGAACCGTGAAAAAGGCATGAAGATTCTGCGCGCCAAGCTCTTTGAAACCAAGAAGCGGGAAGAGGCGGAAAAATATTCCGCCGCACGCCGCAACCTCATTGGTTCCGGCGGCCGTGAAGAAAAAATCCGGACGTACAATTTCCCGCAAAACCGCCTGACGGACCACCGCATCGGCTATACGTCCCACAATCTGGACGGCATCCTGCTGGGGCAGATGGAAGACCTGATCATGGCTCTCCAGCATGCGGAAATGCAGGAACGCCTGGCGGAAGCCGGCATGTCCTAACCCCCTTTTCCTTTCATGAAAACCCTACTGGAAGTTCTTCAGTCCGGCACGGACTACCTGGCGCGCCAGGGCTGTGACGAGGCGCGCGCCACCATGCAGCACCTGATGGCCCACGTTCTGCACTGCAACCGCACGGCTCTTTACTCCCGGTTTGACAGGCCTGTTGAAGAAGCGGAACTGGCTCCCCTCCGCGAGCTGCTGAAACGAAGGGCGGCGGGAGAACCGCTACAGCACCTGCTGGGGTTCACGGAATTTTTCCGGAGGGATTTCCTGACGGACGCGCGCGCCCTGATTCCCCGCCCGGAAACGGAAGAACTGGTGGAAATGGTGTTAAAGAAAATCCCGGACCGTCCGGTACGCGTGCTGGACATGGGTACCGGCTCCGGCATCATCGGCGTCACGCTGGCTCTGGAACTCAAGGAGCGCGCGAAGGAAGTCGTTCTGGCGGACATTTCCCCGCAGGCTCTGGACCTGGCGCTGGAAAACGCCATGCGACTGGGAGCCAGGGTCTCCACCGTCCAGACGGACCTGTTTGAAAACATCCCCCTGGAAAAACCGGTCCTGCGCCCGGAAGGAGCGGATTCTTCCGCTTCCGCGCCTGAGGAGGAAGAGAAGGATGCCGGACGGGAAATGCGCTTTGACGTCATCGTGGCCAACCTGCCCTACATTGCGGATGGAGAGGAGCTTGCCCCGGAAGTCATGAAAGATCCCCATACGGCCCTGTTCGGAGGCCCGGAAGGCTGGGAAATCATTGAACGCTTTCTGGCCCGCGCCCGGGACTACCTGAATGAAAACGGCTTCGTAGCCCTGGAAATCGGACATGACCAGGCGGCAGCCGTCACGCAGATCATGGACGGCTACGGCTATAATTACATTGAAGTGCTGAAAGACATGAGCGGCGTAGCCCGCTTCCCCTTCGGTTATCATTAACAATTATTCCTTCCCCCCTTTCACTCCATGCAGGCGGCGCGCATTCTGGTTGACGGACAAAGCGATCTGGTGCTGGACTACGGCATTCCGCCGGAAGCTGGGGACGTCAGGCCGGGCTGCCGCGTGCAGGTTCCCCTGCGCAACAGGACGGCCACCGGCACTGTTCTTACGCTGTCCGAGCCGGACCCTGCCTGGAAGGACAGGCTCAAGCCCATTCTGAAACTGATCGACCCGGAACCCTTGATTTCCCCGGTCATGATGAATCTGGCCTCCTGGGCGGCGGACTATTATTCCGTAGCGCTGGACCAAATGATCCGCTGCCTGCTCCCGGAAACCGTCCGTCAGGAAAACACGGCGGAAAAAATGCGGAAAATGGTGCATCTGGAAAAACGTCCGTCCCGTGAGGAGCTGGATGCCCTGTACCGCAAAGCGCCCCGGCAGGCCCAAATGCTGGATTATTTTTCATCTGCGGAACAGATGGAAGCGCCTCTGGCCGCATTCGGCACGGGGGCTCTGAACATCGCCCGCAGCCTGGCGGCCAAGGGCTTCATCTCCCTGAAGGAGGAATCCGTGCACCGCGACCCCAGCACCGGAGAGCAGTTCGTCCCCAGCCAGCCCATGAAGCTGAACGACCAGCAGCAGAAGGCGCTGGAAGAAATCACGGCCATGTGCACGGCGGAGCACAAAAAACCGGTGCTCCTGCAAGGAGTCACCGGCTCCGGCAAAACGGAGGTTTACCTTCAGGCCGTCTCCCAAATGGTGAAATCCGGAAAATCCGCCCTGATCATGGTACCGGAAATCTCCCTGACGCCCCAGACCGTCCAGCGCTTCAAATCCCGTTTTGCGGAACTGCCCTCTTCCGTGGCGGTGCTGCACAGCCTCCTATCGGACGGAGAACGCTTTGACGAATGGCACGCCATCCGTTCCGGAAAGGCACGCATCGTCATCGGCCCCCGTTCCGCCGTCTTCGCCCCTCTTCAGAACCTGGGGCTGGTGATTGTGGATGAGGAGCATGACGCGTCCTACAAGCAGGAAAGCTCCCCCCGCTACCACGGGCGTGACCTGGCCGTGCTGCGCGCCCATCTGGAAGACTGCGCCGTGGTCCTGGGCTCCGCCACCCCTTCCCTGGAAAGCATCCATAACGCCCTGACCGGAAAATATTCCCTGGTGAAGCTGACGGAAAGGGCGGACGGCCAGCAGCTCCCCCTCATCCGCATTCTGGACATGAAGACGGAGGGCAGAAACAAATCCGGCCCCAACGTCATCTCCGAGCGGCTCAGAATGTCCATCGACCGGCGGCTGGACAAGGGGGAACAGGTCATCCTTCTGCTCAACAGGCGCGGATTCGCACGCTCCATCCAGTGTCCGGACTGCGGCCACGTGGTGACGTGCCTGCACTGCTCCCTGCCCCTGACCTACCACCGTACGGAGGACCGCCTCATGTGCCACCTGTGCGGGTTCAAGGCCCTGCCGCCCCGCACCTGCCCGGAGTGCAGGTCCGCCAATATCCTGCTCCAGGGGTACGGTACCCAGAAGGTGGAGGAAATCCTGCGGCGCACCTTTCCTGCGGCGCGCATCACGCGCGTGGATGCGGACGTGGCCCGGCGCAAAAACGCCGTCAGAACCATTCTGAACCAATTCCGCGCCCATAAGATAGACATTCTCCTTGGCACCCAGATGATTGCCAAGGGGCTGGACTTTCCCAACGTGACGCTGGTGGGCGTGCTGAACGCGGACCTAGGGCTCCATATCCCGGACCCCCGCGCGGGAGAGCGCACCTTCCAGCTTCTGACGCAGGTGGCGGGCCGCGCCGGCCGCGGCGACCTTTCCGGGGAGGTCATCATCCAGACCTTTACCCCCCAGTCCCCTTCCCTGCAGTACGCCCGCCATCACGATACGGACGGCTTTGCGGCGCAGGAGCTGGAAATGCGCCGCTCCTTCGACCTGCCGCCTTTCACCCACATCGCCGTGCTGACCATACGCTCCCAGCATGAAAACATGGCGGAATTCGCCACGCGCACGCTCGCGGCGCGCCTCCGCGGCATGCTGCCCCCTCCAGCCACGATGACGGACCCCATGCCGGCGCCCATTCCCCGCGCACACGGCCAGTTCAGATTCCAGATCACGGTCAAGGGGCCGTCCGCCCGCATCCTCTCCCGCACCCTGCGGAAGCTGGTGCAGGAAGCCGGGCTGGGGGACGACCTGACCGCCGTGATCGACGTGGACGCCATGTCATTCATGTAAGCCGCCTTGCCAAATCCGGACGGCCGCATTAAAATTCCGGCACAACACAACTTACTATTATGCTGCTTCATTTCTACAAGATGACGGGCGCCGGAAATGACTTTGTCATGGTGGACAACCGTGACCTGGAACTTTCCTCCGTGCTGGACAAGGAGACCATTGAAGCCCTGTGCGACCGCCGCTTCGGCATCGGGGCGGACGGCCTGATTGCCGTGGAACCGTCCCGGGGCAAAGGGGGAACCGTGCGCATGCGCTATTACAATGCCGACGGCGGAGAAGCGGAAATGTGCGGCAACGGAGCCCGCTGCTTCGGCAACTTCGCCGCGGCCCTGCTTCATCACGACAAATCCGCTCCCCTCCCCTTTGAAACGATGGCCGGCATCGTGACCGCCACCTTTGAAAAGGACGGGAATGTCACCGTGAACCTGACGGATCCCCACTCCCTGCAGCTCTTTGTGCTGAATGCGGACCCGGCGGTGGGGGCGGACGTCCACTTCCTGAATACAGGCGTTCCGCACGCCGTAGCGTTTCTGGACAAGCTGGACGGCCTGGACGTTCCCCGTCTGGGCGCCTACCTGCGTTACCATAGCGCATTCTCTCCAAAAGGCACCAACGCCAACTTCGCCAGAATCCTGTCTCCGGGGCACATCGCCATACGTACTTATGAACGCGGCGTGGAGGATGAAACGCTTGCCTGCGGAACGGGCATGACCGCCAGCGCGCTGCTGCACGCCGTATTGACGGATGCCCCTTCACCCATTCAAGTGGACGTAGCGGGAGGGGACACGCTCAAAGTAGGCTTCCAGCGCACGGGAGACCGCTTTACCAGCGTGACGCTGACCGGACCGGCGGACCTCGTCTTTACCGGAGACATAGAACTCTGACCGGCCCCTCGCGGAAAAACGCCGTTGTCCTCCGTCATCAGGGAGCATGCCTGTTCAGCAGGGAACACTCCGCCTTCACATAACCGCCGTAATTGTTGCAGAATGCCTTGTACACGGCAGGGCCCATATTCGTCTCGCAATAATACTTTACGGTAATGCAGTCCTTCTTGCGTTCCACATTCAGAAAACGGCTGGACAGCAGAACCAGGTTGCTCTGGTAATTCCACAGGGCCATGTCACGCGCCATTTCCTCATTGATCTTCTCACAAATAAAACTCTCCGGCGGGGGAAACAAAATGGCGCTGACAACGCTGATCAGGCAAATTCCGGGCACCACTCCTATCGCAAGCACTCCGTGGCACTTCCTGACAAAGGGGATGTGGTTCCGGAACTTCCGGAAGAGGAAGAAACGGAACAAATAACCCGCCAGCAGCATCACCGGAAAGGAAACATTCACGTACTCAAAAGCCAGGCTCATTACTCCAAGGGCAAAAAAGCCGATGCCCTTCCACACCTTCCTGTACACCGGGATGCAGGCGCAAAGAAACACGTACAGAATATATCCCAGCAGACAGAGGAACGGGAGAAGCGTTCCTGTAAATATGTGCTCCACCATGCAGTCCCACGGATATTCCCTGCTGGGAGCACATGCCTCATGAAAAAACATGCACACCATGCTCAGAATCACCAGCCCGGCAAGGAGGATGGCCTTTACTTTTCTTGATTCATACAGAAGCCACAGCAAAACGACGCCAAAAGGCAGTAAATAGCAGCCGATACTGCTGAACACAGTGGACAACATGGGAATGTGAGGAAAGAAATTCATGGCTTGGATAAGGACAACTGGCTGGTTAACGACTCAAAGGCATCTGTGACTGTGGCAACAATAATTGGAAATAAAATAAATTCAAACATTCGTTTTCAAATAATGCAGAAAAAATCATATTCTTCTCATAAAAAACCGTTCAGCACGACTCTCCAACTTGACAAAACAACCTTCTGGAAAAGATAATAACGCTCTGATGAAGCACTCTCTTTTCCTCCCGGCGGCCATCCTTCCTCTTCTCCTCTCTCTGCTCCAATGCAGCCGCAAGCCGCTTCTTCCGGAATACACGCCCCTGTGTGCAGGAATGGTGCCCGGAGAACACACCTCCCCCCGCGCCCTCCAGGCACGGGAGAATAGAACCTACCGGGTTGGCCCGAAA